>Ga0192647_100409_pt1 | contig 30432 bp, 22 predicted proteins | sample LauGreFa1BDMLBSN_2_FD_133046 | JGI IMG/M metagenome (GOLD analysis project Ga0192647, IMG submission 133046) | Freshwater lake microbial communities from Lake Michigan, USA - Fa13.BD.MLB.SN - reassembly | ecosystem: Environmental > Aquatic > Freshwater > Lake | place: Lake Michigan, USA... | reverse complement strand
GCGCGCGTGTGCGCGTGCCCGTGTGTGTACACGTGCGCATGCGCGCACGCGAGACCGGATTGTATGAGATGAAAACATTGGTAATTGCAGAGAAGCCTTCGGTGGCTCAAGATATCGTGCGTGCTTTGACGCCGATTGCGGGTAAGTTTGAGAAACACGAGGATCACTTTGAGAGTGAAACCTATGTGGTGACCAGCGCCGTGGGCCACTTGGTGGAAATTCAGGCGCCCGAGAAATTTGACGTGAAGCGAGGCAAGTGGAGCTTTGCCCATTTGCCCGTTATTCCGCCCTACTTCGACCTCAAGCCCGTCGACAAAACCAAAACGCGTCTGAATGCGGTGGTGAAACAAGCCAAGCGCAAAGATGTGGGAGCCTTGATCAACGCCTGCGATGCGGGCCGTGAGGGTGAACTCATTTTCCGTTTGATTGAGCAATATGCGGGCACGCAAAAGGCTGGGCAAACCATTGCCTTGGGCAAGCCCGTCCAGCGCCTGTGGTTGCAGAGCATGACGCCACAAGCCATTCGCGACGGTTTTGACAAGCTGCGCTCGAACCAACAAATGCAAGGCTTGGCCGATGCAGCCCGCAGCCGCTCTGAGGCCGACTGGCTGGTGGGCATCAATGGCACCCGTGCCATGACGGCTTTCAACTCTCGAGATGGTGGCTTCTTCTTAACCACTGTCGGCCGTGTCCAAACGCCTACGCTGGCCGTGGTCGTAGAGCGCGAAGAGCAAATTCGCAAGTTCATCAGCCGCGACTATTGGGAAGTTCACGCGCAGTTTGATGCGGCGGCGGGTACCTACCCAGGCAAGTGGTTCAACACGGCATGGAAAAAAGACGCAGAAGACGCAGAGAAAAAAGCCGATCGTGTGTGGACTGCGACTGAAGCGGACGCCATTGTGCAGGCTGTCAAAGGTGCCAAAGCCACTGTCAAGGAGGAAGCCAAGCCTACTACGCAGGCCAGCCCCTTGCTGTTTGATTTGACTTCATTGCAACGCGAAGCCAACGGTAAATTCGGGTTTTCTGCCAAAACGACTTTGTCGCTGGCGCAGTCTTTGTACGAGCGCCATAAAGCCCTCACCTACCCCCGGACCGATTCACGGGCCCTGCCTGAAGACTACCTGCCTGTGGCCAAGGACACCTTCAACATGCTGGCCGACAGTGGTATGAAGCATTTGGCACCTCACGCGCTGACAGCGCTCAATAACGGCTATATCAAGCCTAGCAAGCGAATTTTTGACAACGCCAAGGTCAGCGATCACTTTGCGATCATTCCCACCCTGCAGGCCCCTTCAGGCTTGTCTGATGCGGAACAAAAACTGTATGACTTGGTGGTGCGCCGTTTCATGGCGGTGTTTTTCCCAAGTGCTGAATACTTGGTAACCACCCGCATTAGCACCGCGGCCGGACACAGTTTCAAAACAGAAGGCAAAGTCTTGGTCAAACCAGGTTGGTTGGCCATCTACGGTAAAGAAGCGGCCGACGAGGTGGACGATGCCAAAGAAGGCGACAAAGGTCAAAACTTGGTGGCTGTAGCACCAGGAGAGCAAGTGGGTGTGGGATCGGTTGAAAGCAAACCCCTTAAAACACGACCACCTGCACGCTATTCAGAAGCTACTTTGCTGGGTGCCATGGAGGGCGCTGGCAAGATGGTGGACGATGACGAATTGCGTGAGGCCATGCAAGAAAAGGGTTTGGGCACGCCAGCCACGCGCGCTGCCATCATTGAGGGTCTCATCAACGAGAAATACATTTTGCGCGATGGCCGCGAAATGATTCCCACTGCCAAAGCTTTTCAATTGATGACTTTATTGCGCGGCTTGGGTGTGGAAGAGTTGTCCAAGCCCGAACTCACAGGCGATTGGGAATACAAGCTCTCGCAAATGGAGCATGGCAAACTCAGTCGCGAAGACTTCATGCGCCAGATTGCCGACATGACTGAGCGCATCGTCAAGAAAGCGAAAGAATACGACCGCGACACCATTCCGGGTGATTACGCCACCTTGAGCACACCCTGCCCTACGTGTGGCGGCATTGTCAAAGAGAACTATCGCCGCTATGCCTGCGTGGGCAAAGATGCTGCGGCCGATGACACTGCGGCAGCAGGTTGTGGTTTTTCATTTGGTAAAACACCTGCAGGCCGCACCTTTGAGCAGGCTGAAGTTGAGCAGTTCCTGCGCGATAAAAAGATTGGTCCTCTGGAAGGCTTTCGCTCCAAAGCCGGCTGGCCATTCACTTCTGAAATTGCGTTGAAGTACAACGAAGAAGAGAAAAATTGGAAGCTCGAGTTTGATTTTGGCAATGACAAAAAGAACGAAGAGACTGGCGAGATTGTTGACTTCACAGGCAGCGAGTCTTTGGGGGCTTGTCCTAAATGCGGCGGTGCTGTGCACGAGCACGGCAGCAACTATGTGTGCGAAAAAGCCGTGCCGACAGAGGGCCAACCCACACCCACTTGCAATTTCAAGAGCGGCAAAATTGTGTTGCAGCAAGTGGTTGAGCGAGAGCAGATTGCCAAGTTGTTGAGCGACGGCAAAACAGATTTGCTAGAAAAATTTGTGAGCAATCGAACGCGCCGTGCTTTCAAAGCTTTCCTGGCGTGGAACGCTGAAGAAGACAAAGTGGTGTTTGAATTTGAGCCCCGCAAGAGCAAATTCCCGCCGCGCAAAACACCGGCAAAATTTGTTGCTGGGGCTAAAACAGCTGCAGGTAAATCGGCCACCAAATCTGCCAAAGCACCAAAGAAAGCCGCTGCGAAGAAAACAGCGGCCGTCAAAACACCGCGCAAAGCGGCCGTGGGCAACCTCACGCCCAGCGCCGACTTGGCCGCAGTGATTGGCACTGACAAAGTGGCGCGCACAGAAGTGGTGAAGAAGTTGTGGGACTACATCAAGGCGCAAGGCTTACAAGACCCGACCAACAAGCGCGCTATCAACGCCGATGCCAAACTCAAACCGGTGTTTGGCAAAGACCAAATCACGATGTTTGAGTTGGCTGGTCTGATCGGCAAACACTTGTCATAAAAAAACCCAGCCAGAAATGGGGGGTTTTTTGCATTCACACCAAAGTGTGTGTGGCTTTACTTGGAAATGACGCGAACCATTTCTAAGCACTTGTTAGAGTAGCCCCACTCATTGTCATACCAACTGACAATTTTCACGAAGGTTGAGTCCAAGGCCAAACCGGCGTCGGCATCAAACACGCTGGTGCAGGGCTCACCGCGGAAGTCTGAGGCCACCACTTTGTCTTCGGTGTAACCGAGCACACCTTTCAAGGCCCCTTGTGATTGGGCTTTCATTTCTGCGCAAATTTCTGCGTAGGTGGCTTCTTTGTTGAGTTCAACGGTGAGGTCAACCACAGACACATCAGATGTCGGAACACGGAAAGACATGCCAGTGAGCTTTTTGTTCAACTCTGGAATGACCACGCCCACAGCTTTGGCGGCGCCCGTGCTGGAGGGAATGATGTTTTCCAAGATACCGCGGCCGCCGCGCCAGTCTTTGTTACTAGGGCCGTCCACTGTTTTCTGTGTGGCAGTAGCTGCGTGAACGGTGGTCATCAAACCACGCTTGATGCCCCATTTGTCGTTCAATACTTTGGCCACAGGTGCCAAGCAGTTGGTGGTGCAAGAAGCGTTGGACACAATGGCTTGGCCTGCATAGGTTTTGTCGTTCACACCAAATACGAACATGGGGGTATCGTCTTTAGAAGGTGCAGACATTAAGACTTTTTTGGCGCCAGCGGCCAAGTGTTTTTCAGCAGAGGCTTTGTCCAAGAACAAACCGGTGGCTTCGATCACGATGTCAGCACCGACTTCACGCCACTTGAGGGCAGAAGGATCGCGTTCTTGGGTCAAACGAATTTTGCGGCCATTTACGATCAGGTTGTTGCCTTCCACCGACACGTCGCCTTTGAAGCGGCCGTGCACGCTGTCGTACTTGAGCATGTAGGCCAAGTAGTCGGGCTCGAGTAAGTCGTTGATGCCAACCACTTCGATGTCAGAAAAATTTTGAACAGCTGCGCGAAACACCATCCGGCCGATGCGACCGAAGCCGTTGATACCTATTTTGATCGCCATGATCTATTTCCTTTAAAGTTAAATTTGAATTTGTTTCAAGTGCAGCGCGAAGTGAAGATTTATTTCTTCTGCAATGCCGCTTGCACGGTCTCGGCCACGTTCTCTGCCGTGAAGCCAAAGTGTTTGAAAAGCACAGGTGCTGGCGCAGACTCACCGTAAGTGTCAATGCCGACCACAGCGGCAACACCATATTTCCACCAGCCATCGGTGCTGCCCATCTCGACTGCCACACGGGGCAAACCGGCTGGCAAGACTTCAGATTTGTAACTGCTGGTTTGACGATCGAAGGTGGTGGTACTGGGCATGGACACCACACGCACACCAATGTTCTTCGCGGCCAACAACTCTTGAGCCTTCAAAGCCAATTGAACTTCAGAGCCAGTGGCAATGATCACGGCTTTCGTCTTCTTGATGCCAACGCGTGAAGGCTCAGCCAACACATAAGCACCGCGGCTAATCTCGCCCAAATCCGACTTGGGAGAGTAAGGCAGGTTTTGACGAGACAACAACAATGCCGTGGGGCGGTCTTTGTTTTCTAAAGCTACGGCCCATGCCACAGTGGTTTCTGCCGTATCAGCAGGACGCCACACATCAAGGCCAGGAATCAAACGCAAGCTGGCAGCGTGCTCAACGGACTGGTGTGTCGGGCCGTCTTCACCCAAGCCAATCGAGTCGTGAGTGAACACGTGAATGACGCGCTGCTTCATGAGCGCAGCCATGCGAATGGCATTGCGTGAGTAATCGCTGAAGGTGAGGAAGGTGCCGCCGTAAGGGATGAAGCCGCCGTGCAAAGTGACACCATTCATGATGGCGGCCATGCCAAACTCGCGCACACCATAATTGATGTGACGACCCATTTGACCTTTGTCGTTCTTCACCACATCGCCAGCCAAGTTGATGCGCAATGCTGGTGTGGAAGATGTGTTGGTGAGGTTAGAGCCTGTGAGGTCGGCAGAGCCGCCCAACATTTCAGGCAAGGCCGCCGTGAAAGCTTCCAGTGCCAATTGGCTGGCTTTGCGGCTGGCCACGGTCTCTGCTTTGGTGTGCGCTGCAATGACGGCGTCTACCGCAGTTTGTGCAAAGTTCTTGGGCAACTCGCCCTTCATGCGGCGAACAAATTCTTTGGCCAGGGCGGGGTGTGCTGCTTTGTAGGCGGCAAAGGTTTTGTTCCACTCGGCTTCGCGCGCTGCGCCACTTTGCTTGGCGTCCCAGTGAGCGTAAACATCTTTGGGAATCACGAAAGGCTCGTGCGTCCAACCTAAGGCCGTACGTGTGAGTTTGATTTCTTCTGCGCCCAAAGGCTCTCCATGTGCTTTAGCGGTGTTGGCACGGTTGGGGCTGCCTTTGCCGATGGCTGTTTTGCAAACAATGAGTGTGGGCTTGTCGGGGCTGTTCTTTGCATCGGCAATGGCCTTGGCCACGGCTGCGGCATCGTGACCATTCACAGCGTCAATCACATTCCAACCATATGCGGCAAAACGCAGAGGCGTGTTGTCAATAAACCAAGGAGCCACTTGGCCGTCGATGGAGATGCCGTTATCGTCGTACATGGCAATCAGTTTGTTGAGCTTCCAAGCGCCAGCCAAAGCACACGCTTCGTGGCTGATGCCTTCCATCAAGCAACCATCGCCCATGAACACATAGGTGTGGTGGTCAACGATGGGGTGGCCGGGTTGGTTGAACTCAGTGGCCAACAATTTTTCGGCCAAGGCCATGCCCACCGCATTGGTGATGCCTTGTCCCAAAGGGCCTGTGGTAGTTTCTACGCCGGGTGTGATACCCACTTCGGGGTGACCGGCTGTTTTGCTGTGCAACTGGCGGAAGTTTTTCAACTCCGTCATGGGCAAGGGATAGCCTGTGAGGTGCAGCAAGGCATAAATCAGCATGGAGCCGTGGCCGTTGGACAAAACAAAGCGATCGCGGTTGGCCCAACGCGGGTTTTTCGGGTTGTGTTGCAAGTGCTCGCCCCACAAAGCCACAGCCATGTCGGCCATGCCCATGGGCGCGCCTGGGTGACCCGAATTGGCTTGTTGAACAGCGTCCATGGCCAAGGCGCGAATTGCATTGGCCATCTGTTGTGCTGCGGGTTGGGTAATTGCCATGGGGGCTCCAAATAAATAGTCGGGTTAAATTGACATGTAAGCCCATTATTTTACCGCCCATGCGCGTGCACAACCCCTACAGCATGGCAACATAGCGGCATGCCTTTGCACTCCATGCAATCCAATAAAAAACTCGATGCGTTACAGCACGGGGCGGCCACCTCGCCTGAGGGATTGGCGAGCGCCATGATTTTGGCTGCGGGTCGCGGTGAACGCATGCGGCCCTTGACCGACACCACGCCCAAACCCATGCTTGCAGTGCATGGGAAACCATTGATGCAGTGGCACATGGAAGCTTTGGCCCGTGCTGGACACCACGATCAATTGATCAACACAGCATGGCTTGGCCCGCAAATTGAGGCACACTTTGGTTTGAACCACGCCTTGCCAAATGGCGGCAAGGTGAGTTTGCGCTACTCACATGAGGGCAAAGCGTTTGGCCATGCCCTTGAAACGGCGGGCGGCATTGTCAGGGCTTTGCCTTTCTTGGCGCCCGTTTTTTGGGTGGTGGCCGGCGACATTTACGCGCCCAAATTTGATTTTTCATCGCCGATTGCAGCTCAGTTTGCGCTAAGTGACAAGTTGGCCCACATTTGGATGGTCCCCAACCCTGCACACCATCCAAATGGAGACTTTGGCTTGTCCCCCGAGGGCTTGGCATTGAACTTTCCCAAAACAGCCAATTTGTTCACTTTCAGCACATTTGCTTTGTACAAAAAAGAGTTTTTCGCCACCGCTTTGACGGGCCTGCCAGAGGGCAATCCGCAAGGTAAAGTCTCAGCGCTGGCCCCTTTGTTACGTGCTGCCATGGATCGCGGCTTGGTCAGTGCCAGCCTTTACACGGGTGCTTGGGCGGATGTAGGTACCCCTGAGCGCCTGAGGGAATTGAACCAATCACCTGCCACGCCTTAAACTCTTTGAACATTTCGAGAATGATCCAACAAGATGCCCATTGATTCAAATTTGTACGCCAATCGCCGTTCTCAATTGGCCGCCAAGATGGCAGCGCAAGCCCCCAACAGCATTGCCATTGTTCCCACCGCCCCTGAGCGACAACGCAATCGCGACAGTGACTTCCTGTTCAGACATGACAGTTATTTTTATTATTTAACAGGGTTTACCGAACCCAATGCTTGTTTGGTCTTAACTTCAGATGGCCATGCCACGGTGTTTTGTCAGCCCAAAGATTTAGAACGCGAAATTTGGGATGGCGTTCGATTAGGCCCTGATGCGGCCCCTTCGCAATTGGGCGTGCAACAGGCCTGGTCGGTGTCGGTCCTTGATGCCAAGTTGCCGACCTTGCTAGAAAACAAGTCGGTCGTTTGGTATCCCTTTGCAACCCACAAAGAATTGTCTGCGCGCATTGAAACGGGCCTGAACGCCGTTCGCTCGCGTGTGCGTTACGGCGCACTGTGCCCAGAGCAGCAACGCGATGTCTGCGGCATTTTGGATGAAATGCGTTTGGTGAAAGACGCACATGAACTGAACATTATGCGCCGCGCCTCCCAAATCAGTGCAGGTGCCCACATTCGCGCAATGAAACGATCTGCAAGCATGTTGAGAGCCGGTCAAGATGTGCGTGAATACCACCTGGATGCCGAATTGCTCCATGAATTTCGCCAACATGGCTCCCAATATCCAGCTTACGGCTCCATTGTGGCCGGCGGCGCCAATGCGTGTGTGCTGCACTACCGAGCTGATGCTGCGCCTATTTTGAGTGGTGATTTGGTTTTGATTGATGCAGGCTGTGAACTCGATGGCTATGCCAGTGACATTACCCGCACGTTTCCCGCTAACGGCAAATTCAGTCCGGCCCAACGCGAACTTTACGATTTGGTGTTGGCCTCTCAAGAGGCGGCCATTGCAGCCACACATGAGGGCGCACGTTTTGTAGACCCGCACGAAGCAGCAGTCAAGGTGTTGTCCCAAGGCATGCTGGATGTCGGCCTTTTAGATACCCACAAAGTGGGCACTGTGCAAGATGTGATCGCCAATCGAAGCTATTTCCAGTTTTACATGCACCGAACCGGCCATTGGCTTGGCATGGATGTGCATGACTGCGGTAGTTACATAGAGCCGTCGGAGGTTGGCAAATTCAGTGAGCGCAAGGACCCCTTGAGCGGGGAGTTGATCAAGGACCGACCCAGCCGCATTTTGCGACCTGGCATGGTCTTGACCATTGAGCCGGGCATTTATGTCAGGCCGGCTCCAGGTGTGCCAGAGCGTTTCCACAACATTGGCATTCGCATTGAGGACGATGCCGTCGTGACAGCGAAAGGCTGTGAAATGATCACGCGCGGCGTACCAGTCAAAGCAAATGAAATTGAAGCACTCATGCGTGCTTGAGCCCAAAAGCAGACCCTCGATTCGGGGGTCTAGAATCAGACCTTGCAAAACGCTAGGCTCTTCACTCGGTGAAGCCTGCGGCGCTTGCCACATAGGAGATCGTACATGACCCAAGACAATGCTGAAGAGCGCCGCGCTCAGTTGCGCCGTGCCGCCCTCGAATATCACGAATTTCCTACTCCCGGCAAAATCTCCATTGCAGCCACCAAGCAATTGGTGAATCAGCACGACTTGGCCTTGGCCTATTCGCCTGGTGTGGCTGCGCCGTGCGAAGAAATTGTCAAAGACCCCAACGCGGCATTCAAATACACCAGCCGTGGTAATTTGGTCGGCGTGATCACCAACGGAACAGCCGTGCTGGGGTTGGGTGACATTGGCCCCTTGGCCGGCAAGCCCGTCATGGAGGGCAAAGCGGTGCTCTTCAAAAAATTCTCTGGCATTGATGTGTTTGACATTGAAATCAACGAAAAAGACCCTGAGAAGTTGGTCGAAATCATTGCTGCCTTAGAGCCCACTTTTGGCGGCATCAACTTAGAAGACATCAAGGCACCCGATTGTTTCTATGTCGAGCGTAAATTACGCGAACGCATGAAAATTCCTGTTTTCCACGACGATCAGCACGGCACGGCTATCACGGTCGGCGCCGCTATTTTGAACGGTTTGAAAGTGGTAGGCAAAGATGTTAGTCAAGTGAAATTGGTCACCTCTGGCGCCGGTGCAGCGGCTTTGGCCTGCCTGGGTTTGTTGGTCAAGCTGGGCATTCCACGTGAAAATATTTGGGTCACCGATTTGGCAGGCTTGGTTTATGAAGGCCGCACCGAATTGATGGACGAAGACAAAATTCAATTTTCACAAAAAACATCGCAACGCACTTTGGCAGAGGCCATTGAAGGTGCGGATGTATTCTTGGGATTGTCCGCCGGTGGCGTGTTAAAGCAAGACATGGTGAAAAAAATGGCGGCCAAGCCTTTGATTTTTGCCTTGGCCAATCCCAATCCTGAAATTTTGCCTGAAGACGTCAAAGCTGTTCGCGATGACGCCATTATGGCCACTGGGCGAACCGACTACCCCAACCAAGTTAACAACGTTTTGTGCTTCCCCTATATTTTTCGGGGTGCCCTGGACAGCGGTGCAACCACCATCACCCAAGAGATGGAAATTGCCGCTGTCTATGCCATTGCTGAATTGGCGCAAGCAGAACAAAGTGAAGTGGTGGCTGCGGCCTATGCGGGCGAGCCCTTGGTTTTTGGCCCTGAATATTTAATTCCCAAGCCATTCGATCCTCGCTTGATGATCAAAATTGCGCCCGCAGTGGCGCAAGCAGCGGCTGACAGCGGCGTGGCGCTCAGGCCAATTGCTGACATGGAAGCGTATCGAGAGCGGCTGCAAAACTTTGTGTATGCGTCCGGCACCACCATGAAGCCAATTTACACGGCAGCCAAACGTGGCTTGAAAAAACGCGTGGCCTACAGCGAGGGCGAAGAAGAGCGCGTCTTGCGCGCTTCGCAAATTGTCAGCGACGAAGGTTTGGCGCGCCCCACCCTGATTGGCCGTCCATCGGTCATTGCTGAAAGAATTGAAAAATTTGGTCTGCGATTGAAAGAGGGCCTTGATTACGAGGTTGTCAATGTAGAGGACGATCACCGCTATCGCGACTTTTGGCAAACGTATCACCGCATGACAGAGCGCAAAGGCATCACGGTTCAAATGGCCAAGATAGAAATGCGTCGCCGCTTGTCTTTGATTGGAACGATGTTGCTGCACAAGGGCGATGTCGATGGCCTCATTTGTGGCACATGGGGAACCAACGCCACCCATTTGCCCTATGTGGAGCAAGTGATCGGAAAGCGACCAGGTGTGAATACATTTGCGTGCATGAACGGTTTGCTGTTACCCAACCGCCAAGTCTTTTTGGTCGACACGCATGTCAATTACGATCCAACAGCAGAACAGTTGGCCGAAATTACAGTCATGGCCGCCTACGAAATGAAACGCTTTGGCATCCACCCTAAGGCCGCCTTGTTGTCCCACTCGAACTTCGGCACGTCCAATGAACCAAGCGCAGTGAAAATGCGTGACACCTTGGCCTTGCTGCAGAAAAATGCGCCGTGGTTGGACGTGGATGGCGAAATGCATGGTGACATTGCCTTGGATGGCGAAGCCCGAGCGTTGCTGATGCCCAATGGCACTTTGCATGGCGATGCCAACCTCTTGGTCTGTCCCAACATCGATGCAGCCAATATTTCCTACAACCTGCTGAAAACAGCTGCGGGCGGCAATATCGCCGTCGGTCCTGTTTTGTTGGGCGCTGCCAAACCCGTTCATATCCTCACGCCAAGCGCAACCGTGCGCCGAATTGTGAACATGACAGCCCTGACCGTCGCAGACGCAAACGCCGTTCGATAGCGCTTGCCAGAAAAATCCCCTTATTGGGGAAAGTACTTGCATTTTTCATCGCATTGGGGCACACTAAGGTCTTCGAATTTCCGGGTTTACCCGTGGGTTTTGAAGGTTAAAAGTGGGTTTGCGGCTTAGTTAAACAGGAATGAAATGCGCTTCAAAACGCTTGATTTTGCTGCAATAGCCGTCTGTTTGGGCCTTTTTCTTGCGTCTTGCACCAATATGGCGCAGGCCAAGTCAGTGTCTGAAGCAGTTGTAGGCGCTCCCATTGCGTTACAGGATTTGCCCAAAGAGGGCCAAGAAGTCTATCTGCTCATCCGTCAGGGTGGGCCGTTTCGATACGAAAAAGATGGGGTTATTTTTGGCAATCGAGAACGGCTATTGCCTCAAGCGAAGCGCGGTTTTTACCGCGAGTACACCGTCAAAACCCCAGGTGAAAAGAGCCGTGGCGCCCGACGAATTGTGTGTGGAGGTGAAGAGCCTCGCGTGCCAAAACATTGTTTTTACACGCAAGACCATTACGCAAGTTTTCGGGAAATTGTGAACGTACCGTGAAAGCGGTCGTTGCCACTGTTTGAAGTGATTCTAGAGATGAGTGCTTGCAAGCGAGCACTCGGTATTTGTCAATCAAAAGCCCAAAAGGCTGGTTTAAAAATTAGAGAGTGAGAACGGCGATGGACAAGCCAATTCGACAGGACCAAGAGACACCCCTGAAAGGTGTGCGGACAAACATCGTCCAGTCGATTCGTGCATTTCGCGTGAGCGACCTGCAAGAAGCGGCAGATGGTTTGGGACAACACTTTTTATATGCCAATTTGTCAAAGGCACAAAGCAAACAAGATGTGCTCGATTTGATCGCAGCCCAGTTCACACTGCCGTCCCACTTTGGCAAGAACTTTGATGCTTTGTACGACAGCATGACCGACCCTCTGCACAAGTCGGGTCCTCAGCCAGGCTTCATTGTGGTTTTGGAACACATCCCCGCCAATTTAAAGTTTGACAAAGAAGCCCGCGAACAGTTGCTCGATATTTTCCGCGATACCGCAGATTATTGGGGTGACCGGAAGGTTCCATTCCGCTGCTTCTATTCTTTCTCTGTGGCCCGTGCCGCTACTGCGGGTTCCGAGAAGCTAACCGAAGTTGCTCCGGAGTTGGATGCAGATGGCGTTGAAATGCTGGTTGAAGAAGGTGAAAAAATGCCAACCGATAAGCTGGTTGATGTTTCACCTTTGGCGCTTCGCATGAGCAGCCCCTTCAATGCAGGGTATTGGCTCGCGGCTGCATAAGACCATTTGCATGCTTAACTAGAAGCTTAGATCTGCAAATTTCAAGCTGCAACCGAGACCAAAAAGCGCAAAGGCATAAACGCCAATGCGCTTTTTTTGGATGGAACTTCAAGAATTCAAAGAGATAGCCAACTGAAGGTATTCCTCTACGGGAACTTCTTCAGCACGACGTTGCACATCAAAAGAGCCAGCAAAACCTCGCTCTGTTAACCAAGCACCCAGTGTGTGCCTTAGCAGTTTGCGCCTTTGACTGAAAGCCACTTGAACCATTTTCTCTAAGAGCTTGACATCGATGTTGGCAGGCTCATTGCGCGGCACCATGCGCACAACTGCGCTGTCAACGCGTGGCGGGGGGTCAAAGCTTTCGGGCGGTACGAACAGCACATTTTCCATCTCATAACGCCATTGCAGCATGACGGATAAACGGCCATAGTCAGACGTTGCAGGGGATGCCACCATTCGGTCAATCACTTCTTTTTGTAACATGAAGTGTTGATCTTCAATGGCGCTCACATGCCCTAGCAAGTGAAACAAAATAGGTGTGGAGATGTTGTAAGGCAAGTTGCCAACCACCCGCAGTTTTTGACCAGCCGCCAATGCCGTGAAATCAACGCGCAAGACATCCGACTCCACCACTGTGAGCTGATTGTGAAGTCGAAGGCGCAAAGCCAAGTCGCGGTCTAATTCAATCACGGTGAGGTGCCCTAAGCGCTCAACCAAAGGCTGCGTGAGTGCCGCTAAGCCAGGCCCAATTTCAACCATGGCTTGGCCAGCTTGAGGATGTATCGCATTCACGATGGCATCAATGATGCCCCCATCAGACAGAAAGTGTTGGCCAAAACGTTTTCGGGGAATGTGCTTCATTGAGGTGGATCGCGCAACTCAACATAAGCGCGTCCGCGCAATTCTTCAACCCATGCTGAATAAAGCTCTTCTATTTTCTTAACGCGAAGTTGTGTGCGAACCATTTCACGATGGTCGCGAATTGACAAAGGTACCTCGCGACGCTCTATCAACTGAATCAAGTGTGCGCCAAACCGAGAAATCAAAGGATCAGATATTTGTCCAGGTCGCAGGCGTGACAAAGCTTCTTCAAACTCTGGGACAAACTGGCCGGGACTTGCCCAACCTAAATCTCCTCCTGCTGCAGCACTCCCATCTTGAGAAAACTGGCGCGCTAAGTCGGCAAAATCAGTACCGGATTGAATCCGTTGTTTGTAGCTGAGTAAGCGACTGCTTGCGGCAGTTTCGGACAAGTCTTTCCCCGTACGCAACAAGATATGGCGAGCACGAGTTTGTTCAATCATGGTGCTACTCAACTCACTTTGTTTTTTCTCAAGCACCTTCAAGATATGAAATCCAGCGCCTGACCGAACGGGATCAGAAACCTCGCCTTTGTTCAAGCTTTGCGTACTATCAACAAAGAGTGTGGGGTAGCGCTCGGTAGGACGCAAGCCCATTTCGCCGCCATTGGCGCCTTTGTCAAGGGCTTGAGAGAAGGCTTGTGCCAAAGCCGCAAAGCTCTCGCCACGTTTGGCGCGTTGGGCAATTTGTTGCGCTTTGACCATTAGTTCAGCGGCCTCCTGATCAGAACTATTTTCTGGCACGGCAATCAAAATCATAGCCAGATTGATATCAATTGGAGTGCTGGCCATGGGATTGCCTGCTTGCTGATTTTGCATGTACTGCGCGACATCGGTATCAGAAATACGAGCTCTGTTGTCAACCTCCCGTTCACGCAAACGGCTGATTGTCAATTGGCTGCGCAGTTGCTCGCGAAACGAAGAGACGCTCAATCCTTCCAAAGCAATGCGCTTGTAGAGTTCTTCTTTGGAGACTTGATTTTGACGCGCAATGTTGAGTTCTGCTTGATCAACTTCTGAGTCGTCAATGCGAATACCATTGTCACGAGCTTGTTGCAGTTGGGCTTTCTCATTGATCAATTGATCAAGGGCCTGTTGCGTCAAAGCTTGGGCATTGGGTGTTGCGACGCCTGGTGGTCGCTCCTTTTCCAAACGCAGTTTCAGATTTTGAACCTCGTTGTTGGTGATGGGCTCTGAATTGACAACGGCCACAATGTAGTCAACAGAACGTGCTTTCAATTGACTTTGGGCCTGCGCCAGTCCTGGTCCAAAGAGTGACCCCAAACAACTCACGGTGATGGTTACGCTTGTCATCACTTGAAACAGAAGATCGCTTGCAGGAAGCGCGCACAGGTTCGAATGGCGCATGGCGGAGTTCGAAGCAAAAAGTTTAGTCATAAGTGGTAAATCTGGTGGTGGGCGCTAAATCTTCGCGAAGATATTGGTAACGGGGGATATTGTCGCGCAATGTTTTCAAAGGACTAGAGCCGACTCGGGCCAAACCCACAAATTCAAGTTGAAAAAGAATCCGACTGCGTGAGGTGCTTGTTGTGCTTTGAAGACGTTCATAGACGACACGACCTAGCCAGCAACCTGAGTCGTATTCAAATCCTAGCAATGTGTCGACCATTTTGCGATCCTTCAAGCTGAAGTTCATGCGGCCAACGCTGTACCAGCGATCGGCGCCTAAGCCTTGACCAGGACCCAGCGCCTGATGGTTACCAGTGGTCTGGTCATTCTTGGCAAAGGAAAAGTCTCGCAAAGGCCATTGCCAGCCGACGTCGATTTGCTCGCTTTGATCACGCGCCATGCGGTAGGCTGTATTGAAAACTCGATAGGGTGTGGGATTGAAACGGGTGGTCAGCGTGGTGCGAGTCGTGCGATGGGTTTGTGCATCAAATTGCAAGGTTGAGTCGAAGGCCCAGCGGTTGTCCCAGCGTACGCCCGCACCCAGCAAAATATCGCTATAGCCAGATGACACGGGCAATTCCCCTGGAAGCCTCACCAATTGATCAGAGAATCGATACCGTTGCGCAAAACCAAAGCGCGCCAGTTCCGCACCCGTGTTGCTGTCAAAAAATCGGCTGTTCACACCCAAAGTCACCAAGTTGTTGTCTGCAATCCGGTCTTGACCGACATATGGATTTTCGGAATAAATCGTGGTGAGGTTAAAGTCTGTTGCGCCACTGTCGTAACTGGGCAGTTGGCTTTGGTCTTTGTAGGTTGTTCTGACAAAAAAGGCCCGGGGCTCTAGAGTTTGTCTCAGGCCTCGGCCCAAAAATGTGGCGTCTCGCTCGTAGACAAGTCCAGTGTCCAAGCTAAAAGTGGGTAGCAAGCGATTGGCTTCAAATTGACCATTGGCAAGCGCTGAGTCCAACTGGTAGCGTGTGGCGTGGATTTGTATTTTTGGAATCACAAAGCCCCAAGGTTTGAGCCAAGGCCGACTGATTTGTGCGGCTGCAAAGCTGCGCTGGCCATTGCGCAAAACAGAACTCGTGCCACCGGGTATCCGGCTGTAGTCGGCTTCGAAGCGGGTGGTATCGGCCGTTGCATCCACATCAAAACCATTCAAATCCCATCTGTTGTAACGTGCCATGATTTGAGGCGAACGATCATAAGGTGGGGTGATGGGCGAATTGATGTCTTGCAAAGTTTGAAATTTCAAGACCTGCGTCATCATGGAGAGATCACCTTGAGCCCAATAAAGGGTGCCTGATGCAGGCAGCAGACGCTGTGTCAGCGTTAAACCCGCTCGAGGAAAATCCCGCCAGTAGTTGTCGTCGCTGACGCGGTTCAAATTCAGATTCACGCCTAAGCGGCCTAAGGTGTTGTTGCCGGTTTCAATGCCACCGATATGTTGAGACGATAGGCCCCACCGAGATTGCTGACGCAGGGGGTCGTTGGGCATCAGGTTGAAACGTGTTTGACCTTGGCTGTCAGGTTCTAGGTAGCGAAACTCAGAATCAAACGCTACACCGCGTTTGCTCATGACTGTGCTGGTCAGTGTGGCATCGCGATTCGGCGCAATGTTCCAGTAGTAAGGCGAAGAGATCTCAACACCGCTGACGGTATCAATGCCAACCAGTGGTGTGAGCAAGCCCGACTGTCTGGTGTCGTTCAGCGGAAAAGTCAGAGACGGTGCTGCCAAGATAGGGACATCTTTAAAGCGCAGTTGTAAGTTCTTGGCCTGAATGGTGTCGTCTTCTTCATTCACTTGAAGGCTGGCCGCTTTGAGCACCCATTCAGGCAGCCAGCCAGGGCCTGGCAAACGCGCGCATGTGGTGTAGGTCGCGTTGCGGATGATGGCGCGTTGCTGATCGATGAACTCAATTTCAGAGGCCGTGCCATGACCTCCACCCTTAAGCAGGGTGTAATCGGTTTGCAAAAATTGGCCTTGAAAGGCGTCCGCCTGCAAAATCAAGGTGCTGCCTTGGAAGATGTTTCCTTCTCGATTGATCTTCACCTCGCCGGTTGCTTTCAAAGTGTCTTGAGACTGATCGTATTCAATGCGCTGAGCTTGCACAGTAAGACCTTGCTTGCGCAGCAAAGCAGTGCCTTCGATGACCATGTCTAAATCGGGTCGGGCATCGATGCGCTGGCCCGAAACAAACAAGGGAGATTGCTTGCGCTCGACTTCAGAAATTTTTTCTTCGAGGCGAAAGCTGTTCTGAAGAACAACACCAGGGACGGTAGCGGGCAAACTGAGGGCGGTGGACCCTTTGCCCGGACCCGTAACTTGGCCCAAGACCGGCGCGAGCCCAAGTAACATACAAGCCATTGGCAGGGCTTGTAGAAGCTTGCGTGTCTGAAATGTGGGGCGTGTCTTCAAAGGGCTGTCGTCCAGGTTGACGGGTGTTTGTAGAATGGATTATCCATGAGTGCCGCCCAATATGAACCAAGCACGCGGTCGGCTGGTGCGGCTTGGTATTTACAACTGGAATGAGAACTTGAAATCTGATCAAATTTTGACGTCGAATGTAACTTGGGCTGACCCTGAACGCCAGTTGGCTTGCAGTGCCTGGCTGGCGGTTTTGGCGCAAACCCATGGCCTTGTGCCATCCAGTTTGAGAATTGCATCAGCCGACGCCAGTTTCAGGCGTTATTTGCGCGTCGACACGCAGACTGGGGCCAGCCTGATTGTGATGGATGCACCCCCTGACAAAGAAAACTGCGAACCATTTGTCAAGGTTGCCAAGCTCATGAAATTGGCAGGGCTCAAAGCCCCCGAGGTATTGGCATGGCAGGAAGCGCAAGGCTTTATGCTGCTCACAGACTTGGGCGATCAAACCATGATGTCCGCCATCGACGCGAAAAACCCGCAAGCCAACCATGCCCTTTACATGCAGGCTGTCGACGCCTTGATTACCTGGCAATTGTCTTCCCAAGCCGGTGTCTTGCCACCCTACAATGAAGCATTGCTGAACCGAGAGTTGAGCTTGTTTCCAGATTGGTACCTTGCGCAGCATCGCCAACTCGATGTTCAAGGCAAGATGAGAAACACGCTGGACAGCACTTTCAAGATGCTGGTAACCCGCAATCTGGCTGGCCCTTCTGTGTTCGTTCACCGCGACTTCATGCCCCGCAATTTGATGATGCCCACAGGCGGTGATTCAGCTTTAGGTGTGCTGGATTTTCAGGATGCGGTGTACGGCCCCGTCACCTATGACGTAGCCAGTTTGATGCGCGATGCGTTTCTAACGTGGGAGGAAGATTTTGTACTCGATGTCACCATCCGTTATTGGGAAAAAGCGCGCAAGGCAGGGCTGCTCGACTTTGAAGATTGGCACCAAGACTTTGGTGTTTTCTACCGCGCAGTCGAGTGGATGGGCTTGCAGCGCCATCTGAAAGTGGCGGGTATTTTTGCGCGCCTGACTTTGCGCGATGGCAAAGAAAAATACTTGGCCGATGCACCCCGCTTCATTGCCTACATTCGCTCAACAGCGGCCAGGTACATTGAACTGCGACCCCTGCTTCGCCTGATCGAAGAAGTAGAAGGCAAGGACGGCGTGACAGGTTTTGCGTTTGGCCGTTTGTAATTGCTGAAAGTCAATCATTGATGTCAAACTTGCCACGCTTTCATTGTCCAACCGCACTCGTGCCGGAGCAAGTGTTGAATTTGCCATCAGGCACGGCAAGGCATGTACAGGTTCTGCGGCTCCAACCCAATGATGAGATCACCCTTTTCAATGGCCAGGGTGGTGAGTACAAAGCCGTCATCACGCACATGGGTCGTAGCGATGTGTCTGTGTGCGTGGGTGAGCACAACCAGGTTGAGCGCGAGTTAAGCGTTCGCGTCACTTTATGGTCTGGCATCACGGCCAATGAGCGCATGGATTGGTTGCTTGAAAAAGCCACTGAATTAGGTGCCAGCGCACTCCTGCCCATCACGGCCGAGCGCAGTGTTTTGAAACTCAAGGGTGATCGTGCAGATAAAAAATGGGCTCATTGGCAAGCCATTGCGGTTGCCTCAAGCGAGCAATGCGGACGCAACCGAGTTTTGCAAGTGGGCCCGCCTGTCAACCTTTCCCAAGCTATCGCTCAGTTATCTGTTGCGTCAATGCAAGCCGACAGATGGATTTTGTCTTTATCGCCAGGAACCCGGTCGCTTCAAGAAATGATGCAAACACTCAAAACATCCAAAGAAGAAGGCCAGTCCAAGCTGTGCGAGGTCATTTTGCTCAGCGGGCCAGAAGGTGGCTTGAGTCCGGCAGAAGAAGCCCAAGCCATCGCCGCTGGGTTTCTGCCTGTGAGCCTAGGGAGCAGGGTTCTGCGCGCTGAAACAGCGCCTGTCGCTGTTTTGTCTGCTCTGAGTTGTAGGGATTAGATACACTCCGGTGTATGAATTCCAATCTTCTGTTGCTGGCCTTGTGCCAAGGCCTGTTTCTCACCAACAACGTCACCTTCATTGCGATCAATGGTCTTGTCGGTTTTAGCCTTGCACCAGTTGGATGGATGGCCACCTTGCCTGTAATGGGCTATGTGGTTGGCGGCGCATTGTCGACGGGCTTGGTGGCCAAGTCACAAGCCAAGTGGGGTCGCAGAATTTCATTTCAATTGGGCCTGTTAGTCGGTTTGTTATCGGCCATTTTGTGTGCCTTTGCGACATTCACCCAACACTTTGCCTTGTTGGTGTTGGCAACCTTTGTGGCAGGCTATTACAGTGCCAACGGGCAACTTTACCGATTTGCTGCTGCCGAATTGGCTGAGGCTTCCTTTCGAGAAAAAGCCGTCTCTTGGGTCATGGCGGGTGGTTTGATAGGTGCCATCGTGGGTCCTAATTTGGCCTCTCACAGCAAAGGATGGTTTGAAACGCCCTTCATGGGTGCTTATGTGGCCCTGACGGCCGTGGCCATTTTAGGGATGGTGCTGATGCACTTTGTGAAGTTTCCGCCGGTGGTTGAGAAAGTCAAAGGCAGCGCTGAAGGCCGCCCCTTAAGCGAGATCATGAAACAACCGGTTTTCATTGTCGCCGCAGGTGCTGCTGCACTCAGTTATGGCGTGATGAACTTGCTGATGGCAGCAACACCATTGGCCATGCAAGTGTGCGGCTATCCGTTCAGTGATGCTGCCTTGGTTTTGGAGTGGCACGTCATTGGCATGTTTGCGCCTGGGTTTTTCACAGGGCACCTGATCAAGAAATTTGGCACGCTGCACATCATGGCGGTGGGCGTTCTGTTGAATTTTGTTTGTATCGCCATCGCGCTTTCTGGCACGGAGTTGCATCAATTTGTATTGGCTCTGTTTGTTCTGGGCGTCGGTTGGAATTTTGTTTTCACAGGCGCTACCACGCTCGCCATGACGGCTTGGCGACCTGAAGAGAAAGACAGCGGCCAAGCGGCCATCAATTTCTGTGTCTTTGCCACCATGGCCTTCACCTCGTTTGCTTCGGGCGCTTTGGTCACCACGCAAGGCTGGACTTGGCTGAACTATGGCTCCTTGGTGCCTGTGGCACTGACGGCCCTTGCCTTGATGTGGCTGGTTTGGATTCGCAAAAACCAGGCCACAACCTGAACTCAGGGTCAGGGCAGTGCTGCCATGACTTCAGCCACCGAAGCGGTCAGTTTTTTCGCATAGGGCACATGTAAAAATTCATTGGGGCCGTGCGCATTGCTCTTGGGACCTAATACGCCACAGACCATCATTTGGGCTGCTGGGAAGCCTTGGCTCAACATGCTCATGAGAGGGATGGTTCCGCCCTGACCGATGTAGCCCACCGATGCGCCAAAGTGCGATTGGCTGGCGCTTTGCAGTGCATTTTCAAACCAAGTGGTGCTGCTGGGTGCGTTCCAACCGGTCGCGCCGCCGTTGGATTCAAAAGTCACACGCGCTTGGTAAGGTGCGTTGTCTTCTAGCAATGCTTTCATTTCCGCAACGGCGGAGTCTGCATCAACCAAAGGCGGCAAGCGCAAGCTCAGCTTGAAGGCTGTGTAAGGCCGCAAGACGTTGCCGGCATTTTCTAAAGTGGGAAAGCCTTCTGCGCCGGTGACGCTCAATGTGGGCGTCCAAGTGCGGTTGAGCAAGGCCTGCAAAGGATCGGTGGTGGTTGGCAATGCAAACGTGGTCGAGCCGCCGCAGTCGTAATGTGCCCAAGGAAAGCGTTTGTAAACTTCTTCACCCAAAATACCCGCCGTGGCTTTGGCTTGTGCCAATCGATCGGTCGGCACTTCGCAGTGAAAACTGGCGGGCAAAAGGCGCCCCGACTTGCTGTCTTCTAAACGATCTAGGACTTGGCGCATGATGCGGAAACTGGAAGGCACCAAGCCAGACGCATCACCGGAGTGAATGCCTTCCGTCAGAATTTCAACCTTCAAAGTGCCGCTGGCCATACCGCGCAAGCTGGTGGTGAGCCACAACTGATCGTAGTTGCCAGCGCCACTGTCTAAGCAAATGACCAAACCAACATCGCCCATGCGAGGACGCAGTGCATCGATGTAGGGCATCAAATCGTAAGAGCCAGATTCTTCGCATGTTTCAATCAAGCCCACAATGCGAGGGTGCGGTGTGTTTTGATTTTTCAAAGCCTGAACGGCGGCAATGCTGGCATAGGCTGCATAGCCGTCATCTGCGCCACCACGGCCATAGAGCTTGCCGTTTTCGTACTTGGGTGTCCAAGGGCCTAAGTCATTGCGCCAACCACTGAACTCGGGCTGCTTGTCCAAGTGCCCATACATTAAAACTGTTTGACCAGATCCGTCAGAGGCAGCACGTGTGGCAGGAATATCAAAAAACAAAACGGGCGTACGACCAGGTAAGCGCAAAATTTCTAACTGAAGGCCAACCACTTTTTGCGCCTCGATCCACTCAGCCGTTTGGCGCAGCACCGTGTCGAGATAACCGTTAGCCTCCCAGTTGCTGTCAAAGGACGGCGACTTGGCGGGAATTTCAATGTAGCTCGTGAGCTCTTTCAAAATGCGGGTGTCCCAAGATTGCGTGACATCACGCAAAGCAGTCTCAGCGTTCAAGAGGTGTGCAGGAAGTTCTTTGTGAATCGGTGCGTTCATGATGTTCTCCAAAAATTCAGTTTCTTCTCAGCCAAGACAAGCCGCGAGAAGTGCCACCTGCAGTGGTGTCAGCAGGTACGTATTCACAACCGATCCATCCTTGCCACTTCCATTGTGCAGACAGGCGATCGATCAAGTCAAATACATAAGGCCAATTCAATTCGCCGGTTCCAGGTTCGTGACGCAGGGGCACATCAGCAATTTGCAGGTGGCCCACTTTGCCTGTGGGAATATAGCGCTCCAATTTGGTGGTGACATCACCTTCCACAATTTGGCAATGAAACAAATCCATTTGGACTTTCAAATTGGGCTCATTCACTTGCGCCAATATTTCATGAGCATGATCTTGGCGGTTGACAAAAAACCCAGGAATTCCGCGCAAGTTAATGGGTTCTAGCAAGACATCCAAGCCTTGTGCGCGCACTTCTTGGCAAGCCCACTTTAAATTCGCCACCAAGGTGACTTGTGCTTGCTCACGCGAAACACCAGCAGGCAACACACCCGCCATGGAGTGAATGCGGGGGCAGCCTAAAACTTCTGCATAGCGCATGGCGCGTTGCACGCCCGCTTTGTATTCAGCTTCCCGGCCTGGCGAGCAAGCTGTGCCGCGATCGCCTTTTTCCCAAGCGCTCAAGGTGCTTGCATCGTCAATGCCACCAGGCGGCATATTGAACAAAACCTGCTGAAGGCCATTGGCTTTGAGTCGTGCGGCCAAATCTTGTGCTGCATAAGCGTATGGAAATAAATACTCAACGGCCTTGAAGCCATCCTTGGCCGCAGCTTCAAAGCGGTCTAAGAAATTGATGTCGGGGTACATCATGGAAAGATTGGCAGCGAATTGAGGCATGTTCAGCTTTCAAGTTGCAAAGGTTGGCGCAGTGACAAAAAGATCAATGCAAAGTGAGAAAAAAATTACCAAGCCGCATCAAAATTCTGACGCAACTCATCAATCTGAGCGTCTGACAAATGCGTTGGAGTTTTGGGATGAGCCATTTGCACAAGCTTGGCAGTTTCTTCCAGTTCTTCCAGAGCCGCCATGGCGCTGCTTAAGTCTTGATGCCAAACATTGGGCCCGAGTTTGGCTAACATCACAGCGCGAATGGGCGTGTCTAAATGGGCGTAGTGGAGAATGGCATCGGCCACCGCATCGGCAGCCATGGGGTCGCCGGGCCTGAAATAAGGAATCAAGGGTACATGGCCCACTTTCATGACAAAGTAAGGCGTGATGGGCGGCAAAAGCTCTGGGCCTGTGGCGCTCAAGCTCAATGACACACAATGCGTACTGTGTGTGTGAATGACGCATTGCGCCGGCCAACTGCCAGGTGCATGGTCTGTTGCCTCGTAAATTTTACGGTGCAGCGCCATCGTTTTGCTAGCGCGCTTGCCACTCAATTGTTGACCCTGTGAATCGAGCAAAGCCAGATCAGCGGGTTCTAAAAATCCCAGACTGGCATCGGTGGGTGTGATCAAGAAGCCGTGTTCAAGACGCACACTGATATTGCCTGCCGTCGCGTGAACATAGCCTCTGTCAAACAAGCTTTGGCCGACGCGGCAAATCTCTTTGCGGGCTTGCGCCTCCGTCAGATGAAGGATTTGATTTTGGCGGGTGTTCATGCGCATGTCTCCGACAAAACCTTCAAGGCCTTGGTAAAGAAATCGGCAGAGCCAAAATTGCCGGACTTTAAGCTGAGATGCCCAGCAGCATGTTGAGGCGCATAACACCACGGCACACCGGGATCAATTTGCGGGCCAATTTGCATTTGTGAAACATTCAAAGCTTGTACGCATGCGCCCGAAGTTTCACCACCCGCAATGACCCATTGCTTCACACCCAATTGCAGCAAGCCAAGACTGACTTGCGCCAAGGCCGACTCCATCCATTCACCCGCTTGCTGACGCCCAAACTTGGCCTGAACTTGTTGCAGGGTGCCAGCGTCGGTGGTGGCATAAATGAGAACGGGACCCTTGCCAAGCAGTGGCAGAGCCCAAGCCAGAGCTTGAGCTACTTGGGCTTTGATTTGAGCGGGCACATCTTGCGGAGACCAGCTTAAGGGCTTGAACTGCCAACTGGGCAATCCCAAACTTTGGTAGTGCGCCACTTGCCCTTGCGTGGCAATAGAGCAGCTGCCAGACACAATGGCTTGAAAGCCTGATGCCTTGGGCAGCGCAGCAGCACTGGCCGATGCTTGCAAGTTCCAATTGGCCGGCAAGCCAATGGCCACGCCAGAGCCGGCGGTGATCAAGGGCATGTTTTTCAAGGCGGGCCCAAGCGTTTTTAAATCTTCATTGCTGGTGGCGTCGACAATGGCCACGCCCACCCCATCATCTTGGAGTTGTTTGATTTTCTCGCTGATGGCGGCACTGCCTTTGGCCATGACGGTGTGATCAATCAAGCCCACTTTACGTTGGGTTTGAGCTTGCAGCACACGGACCAAGTTCGCGTCGGTCATAGGGGTGAGCGGATGATTTTGCATGCCGCTCTCATTCAAGAGCACAGCCCCTGCAAACAAATAGCCTTTGAACACCGTTCTGCCGTTGTCTGGGAAGGCCGGGGTGGCAATGGTGAATTGGCAATCAAGAGCATCCATCAAGGCTTCTGTGACAGGGCCGATGTTGCCAGCGGGTGTGCTGTCAAACGTAGAGCAGTACTTGAAATAAATTTGTTCTGCGCCTTGCGCTTGAAGCCATCGAAGGGCTTCGAGAGATTGTGCAATGGCATCTTTGGCAGGGATGGTGCGAGATTTCAAGGCCACCACCACCGCGTCGACATCTGAAGAAAGTGCAGCTTGCGGCACACCAAAGGTTTGCATCACCCGCATGCCAGCGCGGACCAAATTGTTGGCCAAGTCTGTGGCACCAGTAAAGTCGTCTGCAATGCAACCCAATTTCATGTTGTCTCGCTTTTTATTTTTTGACTCAGTCCAAACTGAAAGCAGATGTCAATTTGAAGGCGCTTATTTGGCTTTAGGCAGTTCAATGCCAGGGAAAATTTTGATCACGGCGCTGTCATCTTCTTTGGCGAACCCAGCGGTGCTTGCCTGCATGAACATTTGATGCGCCGTGCTGGAAAGTGGCAGTGGAAATTTGCTGGCGCGCGCCATGTCCAAGACAAGGCCTAAGTCTTTGACAAAAATATCAACAGCAGATAAGGGCGTGTAATCTGCAGCCAAAACATGTGCCATTCGGTTTTCAAACATCCAGCTGTTGCCAGCGCTGTGTGTAATGACTTCGTAAAGTGCCTCGGGGTCAACGCCTTCGCGCAAGCCCAGGGCCATGGCTTCTGCGGCTGCGGCAATGTGAACACCTGCTAGCAGTTGATTGATGATTTTGACTTTGCTACCAGCGCCTGCGCTGTCGCCTAATTTGTAAACTTTGGCGGCCATGGCATTGAGAAAAGTTTCCGCCTTGGCATAGGCAGCAGGCGAACCAGCTGTCATCATGGTCATTTGACCTGAGGCGGCTTTGGCGGCACCACCAGAAATAGGTGCATCCATGTAGAGTAGGCCTTTGTCGTTCAATTTTTTCTCAAGGCCGACTGAGAAGCCAGGCTCGACAGTAGAGCACATGACAAAGACGCTGCCAGGCTTGAGGTGGTTGGCGCAGCCAGATGATGGCTTGCCATCGCCGAACAACACAGACTCTGTTTGTGCGGCATTGACCACCACGGAGATCAAAATGTCAGACGCTGCAGCGATGGCTTCTAAGGAAGTACAGGCGACCCCGCCATCTGCTGCAAATTTTTGTGCGACATCTGCGCGAACATCGAATACATGCACGGCATGGCCAGCACGGCGCAATGATTGCGCCATGCCCATTCCCATGGCACCTAAGCCAATGACGCCGACAGACAAATGGGTGCTCATGAAATTATTCCCCTGCAACCGTGAGCATGATTTTTCCGATGTGCTGTGACGATTCCATCAGTGCATGGGCCTTTGCCGCATCTTTCAAGTCGAAGACTTGGTGAATGACGGGGGCTACTTTGCCAGTCTCGATGAGGGGCCAAACTTGCGCATGCAACTCATTTGCAATATGAGCTTTGTCTTGCGCACTGCGAGGGCGCAATGTGGAGCCAGTGAATGTGAGTCGTTTGGTCATGAGTGAGACCCAGTCGACTTCAACCTTGGAGGGTTGCAAGAAGGCAATTTGAAGCAAACGGCCTTCTATGGCCAATGCGCGTAAATTGCGCTGCATGTAACTGCCGCCCACCATGTCCAAAATGGCATTCACGCCGACTTGATCGGTGAGTTTGAGCACTTCTTCTACAAAATCTTGGGCCTTGTAATCGATGGCAGTATGGGCGCCAACTTTCAAGCAGGCTGCCACCTTGTCGGAATTGCCAACGGTACAAAACACTTTGGCGCCAAATGCATGGGCCAATTGAATGGCGGTTAAGCCAATGCCAGAAGATCCGCCATGAACCAAAATGCTTTCACCCGACTGCAACTTGCCGCGCTGAAAAACATTGGTCCAAACAGTGAAAAAGTTTTCAGGCAGTGCGGCGGCCTGCAGCATGGAAAAACCTTTTGGGATTGGCAGCGCTTGTCCTTCTGGCACAGTGACAAACTCTGCATAGGCGCCGCCATTGGTGAGCGCGCAAAGCTTGTCGCCCAAACGCCACTGGGTAACGCCCTCTCCCAGTGCCACCACTTCGCCCGAAACTTCTAAGCCCACAATGGTGGACGCACCGGGAGGTGGTGGGTATCGGCCACTGCGTTGCAAACAGTCAGGGCGATTGACGCCGGCATAGGCTACTTTGACCAAGACCTCACCCGCTTTGGGTGTGGGTGTGGCGCACTTGTTGGGCGTTAAAACCTCCGGACCTCCGCCAGTGCCATGGTCAACAAAGTGCATTGCGTTTGGTATTGGCATGGAATTCTTTCTGCGAAGAGTGGGATGTGAGCTTCAGCGCTGTAATTTGAAGACAGCGGTGCCCGCCATCAGGTTGGACCAGGATCTGACCTCTTGGCCTTCTTGCAGGCCAAAACTGTCAATGATTTTCAAATGATTTTGCACAGCCAGTTGAGCAAAGTCGGCAAATGTACCAACCCGGATGTTGGGTGTGTCATACCACTGATAAGGCAAGCGCTTGGTGACGGGCATGCGGCCTGTCAAAATACTCAAACGGTTGGGCCAGTGGGCAAAATTGGGGAATGCCAAAATACCTGTTCGCCCGACGCGAACAGTCTCGCGCAACATCACCTCGGCATTGCGCAAATGTTGAAGCGTGTCAATTTGCAAAACCACATCAAAGGATTGGTCTGCAAACATGTTGAGGCCTTCGTCCAAATTCAATTGAATGACGTTGACGCCGCGTTTGACGCAAGCTTGTATGTTTCGATCGTCGATTTCAACGCCGTAACCCGTGCAACGGCGATTCTTTTGCAAGTAATCCAACAAGGCGCCATCACCACAGCCCAAGTCTAAGACGCGTGAGCCTTCAGGCACCAATCGTGCAATGGCTTGCAAGTTGACGTGCTCGCTCATTGGCCACCCCTTGTTTGTTGGGCTTTTGCCATGTTGTCAAAGTATGAACGCACCACATTCAGGTAGCGCTCGTCGTTCAACAAGAAGGCGTCGTGGCCATGTGGGGCATCAATTTCAGCGTAGCTCACATCGCGTTTGTTGTCGAGCAAGGCTCGAACCATTTCGCGACTTCGTTTGGGGGAGAAGCGCCAATCGGTGGTGAAACTGATCAATAAAAATTTACAAGTGGCTTTTGACAAAGCCACTGTCAGGTCACCTCCAAAAGTACGCGCTGGATCGAAATAATCCAAAGCCCGAGTGATCAGAAGGTAGGTGTTGGCATCGAAGTACTCACTGAACTTGTCGCCCTGATACCTGAGGTAGCTTTCGATTTGAAACTCGACTTCTTGTGTGGAGTAGCGATAACCTGTGGCATTGCTTGTTACGGCTTCGCGAAGCTCTCGGCCAAACTTTTCATTCATCACATCGTCGCTTAAGTAGGTGATGTGGCCAATCATTCGTGCAATGCGCAGGCCACGCGCGGGCACCACGTCATGCTTGTAAAAATGACCGCCATGAAAGTCAGGGTCAGTGACGATGGCGCGCCTTGCGACTTCGTTGAAAGCGATGTTCTCGGCAGTCAGGTTAGGGGCGCTGGCGACCACCACGGCATGGGCCACGCGCTCTGGGTAGCGCAGCGCCCAAGACAAGGCTTGCATGCCGCCCAAGCTGCCACCCATGACCGCTGCCAAAGTTTGGATGCCTAAAGCATCGAGCAGCCTAGCTTGCGCGTCCACCCAATCTTCTACCGTGACAACGGGAAAATTAGCGCCATAAATTTCACCCGTATCAGGGTGGGCATGCATGGGGCCGGTAGAGCCAAAGCAGGAACCTAGATTGTTGACGCCAATGACAAAGAAGCGGTTTGTATCGACAGGTTTTCCGGGGCCAATCATGTTGTCCCACCAGCCTTCACTTTTGTCTTCACCCTCGTAAACGCCTGCTACGTGGTGAGAAGCGTTCAGGGCATGACAAATGAGAACCGCATTGGACTTGTCGGCGTTGAGAGTGCCATAAGTTTCGTAAGCCAAATGGTAGGCGCGGATGGTGGCGCCACTTTGCAAAGCAAGCGGCGCTTCAAAAAACATCGACTGAGGCGTAGCGATCAATGGCATGAATGGGGCAAAACTAAAAAACAGCTTGCTGAATTATCGGTGCATTAAAGCTTTGCCGGCGCTACTTCATTGGCGATGACCTTTTGAGGTGCTTCAACAGGCGCGTCGTTTTGATCAATTGTTAAAGGGCCCCCCCACAATGCCAAGCCGCCGAGCACGGCAAAAACCACAGCCGATATGCGGTGAACCCACTTGAGCGAAATCCTGCGTGTGATAGCGTCGCCCAACCAAACCACTGGGGCGTTGGCCAGCATCATGCCCAATGTGGTGCCTGCCACGACCCAAAACCAGCTGTTGAATTGAGCCGCCAGCATCACGGTGGCCACTTGAGTTTTGTCACCCATTTCGGCAATGAAGAAAGCGGCGACTGTTGTCGCAAAAATACCAAAACGCGGCTGGGCATCTTCATCGCCATTGTCCAGCTTGTCAGGCACCAAAATCCAAATCGCCATGGCCAAAAAGGAGCCACCCAAAACCCAGCGCAAAGCTTCGGGCCCAAGCTGCGTGGTAACCCAACTGCCCACCGCACCCGCTAGGCCGTGGTTGATCAAGGTGGCGACCAAAATGCCCCAAACTATGGGCCAAGGTTTGCGAAAGCGAGCCGCCAAAACGAGGGATAAAAGTTGTGTTTTGTCGCCCATTTCAGCCAGAGCAACAATACCAGTAGAGACGAGAAAAGCTTCCATAGGCCGATCATATCGACCGCGCGGCGCGGTATTGGGCGCGTTTTTTGCTTGATTTTGGTGCGAAATGCCCAAACATGGATTTTTTGCACCAAATTAATTCAGAAATAAGTAGAGATCAAAATGGAAGCACTAAAACAGGGCGCGGATTCGCTCTTTATTTTGTTGGGTGGCATCATGGTTTTGGCCATGCACGCAGGATTTGCCTTTTTAGAGCTTGGCACAGTCCGCAAGAAAAATCAGGTCAATGCCTTGGTCAAAATATTGGTCGATTTTTCTGTGTCGACCGTGGTTTATTTTGTCGTGGGCTATAGCGTTGCTTATGGCACAGGTTTCTTTGTGAGTGCTGAACAATTGGCTGCTAAGAATGGCTACGACTTGGTGAAATTCTTCTTCCTCCTGACCTTTGCGGCCGCCATCCCCGCCATCGTCTCGGGTGGCATCGCCGAGCGCGCCAAGTTTTGGCCTCAGCTCATTGCCACGGCGTGCATCGTGGGTTTTGTTTACCCCTTCTTTGAGGGCATCGTTTGGAACCAACACTTTGGTATACAGGCTTGGATCAAGGCCAACACCGGAGAAGAGTTTCATGATTTTGCGGGTTCGGTGGTGGTTCATGCCATGGGGGGGTGGATTGCACTTCCGGCAGTCGTGTTGTTAGGCGCACGTTACAACCGCTATAAAAAAGACGGCGCCGTGTCCGCTCATCCGCCTTCCAACATTCCCTTTTTGGCCTTGGGTGCTTGGATTTTGATTGTGGGTTGGTTTGGATTTAACGTGATGAGTGCTCAAACACTCGATAAGATTTCTGGTTTAGTGGCCGTGAATTCCTTGATGGCCATGGTCGGTGGCACCTTGATGGCCTTGCTCTTGGGTCGAAACGACCCAGGCTTTGTGCACAACGGGCCTTTGGCCGGTTTGGTAGCCGTCTGCGCTGGCTCTGACCTCATGCATCCCCTTGGTGCCTTGGCTGTGGGCGCTGTGGCGGGGGCCCTGTTTGTAGTGATGTTCACCCTGACTCAAAACAAATGGAAGATTGACGATGTGCTGGGTGTCTGGCCATTGCATGGTATTTGCGGAGCTTGGGGCGGTATTGCGGCTGGTATTTTTGGTCTGCAGTCATTTGGCGGTATGGGTGGTGTGAGTTTTCAGGCCCAGTTGATTGGCACGACCATGGGGGTAGCTTGGGCATTGGTGGGTGGGGTTTTGGTCTACGGCATCTTGAAAATAAGCATGGGCCTCAAAATGAGCCCTGAAGAAGAATACGAGGGCGCAGACTTGACGGTTCACAAAATCAGCGCCACGCCAGACCGCGAAGCGAGCTGGTAATTCATGGAAAACACGTCTAATCCCAAGTATTTAAAGGCCTTTCAGAGAATTTACTTGCCAAACCCTTTGTTTTGTGGCCCATAATGGGTCAGCGCACGTCTTAAGGCGTGTGCTTTGTTCGCGGTGTACAGGTGTCAGTTTCGCTTCCTTCCGAGGTTTTTAGGTTTGTTGATGCGTTTTTGGGGCTCCATCGCTTTTGTTTTTGT
>Ga0192647_100406_pt1 | contig 30521 bp, 20 predicted proteins | sample LauGreFa1BDMLBSN_2_FD_133046 | JGI IMG/M metagenome (GOLD analysis project Ga0192647, IMG submission 133046) | Freshwater lake microbial communities from Lake Michigan, USA - Fa13.BD.MLB.SN - reassembly | ecosystem: Environmental > Aquatic > Freshwater > Lake | place: Lake Michigan, USA... | reverse complement strand
AATTTTAAAAATTCTTCTTCTTTGAGTGGTTTTTTTAAATAGCCAATCATGCCACTACCAATATTTGGATGAGTATTTTGAAGTTGGTAAATGTCAAAAGCCACTTCTTCGTATGGATGAGCCTGTTTTAAGGCATTAATTAGATTGCTTTCGAGAGCTGATTCAAAAATTGTTTCGATTTTAATTTCTTTTTCACTGCTTAATTCATTTGGCATTCCAACAAAAGGTTTGCTTTGCTCGTTCCCTTTAAAAGTGCCAGAACCACTGGTGTTAAAGCTACAATTGGTATAATTACCAATTTGCCCTGCTCCAGCATTAAATAAAGCTTCGAGTACCTTTTGATGATGGGTTTCGGGGACGTAGGTAACTAATTTTTTTAATACGCCTTTTTTCGGACATAAAATACTAGTATTAATTAAGCCCAAACGATCGGCTATTTTTTTATTTACACCCTGGGCCACATTATCCATATTAGTATGGCAGGCATAAATGGCAATGTCGTTTTTAATGGCCTTAATTATTGTTCGTTCGATGTAATTATTTCCGTTTAATTTTTTTAAACCCGAAAAAACAATAGGGTGATGAGCCACAATTAAATTTGATTTTAAACGAATGGCTTCGTCAACAATTTCTTCGGTACAATCTAAGCTAAATAATACGCCATTGGTGTTCCACTCTTTTTGGCCTGTAATTAAACCGCTATTATCATACTCTTCTTGATAAGCAAGAGCTGCAACGAGTTCAATTTCAGATATGATGTTATTGATGGTCATATAAAAATTAACTAAATAGCCATTAAAATTTTATTATTAATTTTTAATTATTTTATAATTTAAGCGTTCTTTTTTATTTGAGGTTAATGATAAAAAGTAAATTCCTGAGTCCCAATTTAAAGTTTGAATGGTATTAAAAGAATTAGATAAATCTTGTTGTTTTATGAGTTGCCCCATAGAATTAAAAACATTCAATTTCCAATTTGCATCTGTGGGTAAATTTTCGATATTAAATTCTTCATTGCAGGGCATCGGAAATATATGGGTTGGAGATTGTTGACTATTTTGTGATAACGAATTTGTTTGAAGGTTGTAAATACGAATATAATCTACTTCCATGGTTGCAGGAAAAATAGTGGTTCCGTTTGGATTTCCTGGCCAGTTGCCTCCAACAGCAACATTTAATAAAAGAAAAAATGGTTGTTGAAAAATTGCGGCTGTATTATTAGTTGAGAATGGAAATTCGTAAAACGCGTGCCCATCTAATGTAAAAATAATACTGTTAGATGACCAAATAGCTCCAAAATCATGAAATTGATTTTTATCGAAAGGTATTGAACTGCCTTTGTAAGTATGGTTGGAATTATATTTCCAATGAACGGTTGAGTTTGAAAGATTTTCGTTGTTAACATGTTCCATGATATCAATTTCGCCACATTGAGGCCAACTAACAGTTTCGAAATTAGCGCCTAACATCCAAAAGGCAGGCCATATTCCTTGTCCGTTTGGTATTTTAATACGAGCTTCTATTTTCCCGTATTTAAATTCCATTAGGTTATTAGTAATTATTCTTCCTGATGAATAATTACTCCCATTGATGTTTTCGTTTCGGGCTATAATTTTTAAACTGCCATTGTTAACCTGTATATTGTTAGAGTTATTTGTATAATATTGAAGTTCGTTATTTCCCCATCCGCCGCTGCCAATATTATAAGACCAAAACTGTTGGTTAAGAGAGGTTCCATTAAATTCATCTGACCACACTAATGCCCAATTATTATTATCATTAGTTAAACAATCGCTGCACAAGCCCCAACAAACAATATTCAAAACTTGGTTAGATTGAACATTTATAAATCTATTATTATAATTACCTGCAACTACAGCACAATTTCCGGCTGCTGTTATATTCTCTTGCCCAGCCCAGTTATCGAATGAAAATTTATACTCATACAATCCTGAATTTAAATTGATGGTTGTTTCCCAAATCCCATCGTTGTTAGAATCAGTCATTGGATTGCAATTACCACACCAATTATTAAAAGAACCATTTACCTCAGGCTTAATAAAACCCGTTAGCCCATTCATATTTAATCGAAAAGTAACATTAAAAGAAAATAATTTAATAGAAAAAAAAAGAGTGAGGTAAATTAAAAGCTTTTTCATGGTATATTATATTCAATAGGTATTAAAAATGTATTCGTTATAATATTTAAAAAAAAATCCCCTCAGTAAATTAAAGAGAGGATTTAAACTATTTAAATAAATTAATTATTCAATTCTTGATTTATGATCTTCGATGTCGGACATTTCTTTTAACCCCTCAAAAACATCGTTATCGGCCCGTCCACTTATTAATTGTTCTAATTGATTTTTAGTTTCTTTAAAATCATTATTCGGAGTAGTTTTAATTGCACTAACCTTAACTATAAACACACCATTGTTGCTTACACATGCTTTACTTATTGCATTAACTTTAGTGCCTAATACTGTTCCTATAAAAATATCATCAATACCCAGAAGGTCAACAACACGACTTTCAGGCATTAAAGTTTCTTGTTTATTTAATTCTAGTTTTAGTTTTGTGGCAATTTCTTGAATGTTTTTACCGTTACCTTTGTTTTTAAATTCTTCTAAAAACAAATTAGATTTTTTTTGTTTAATTGCTTTTAAAGTAACTTCTTCTTTAACATCTTCTAAAGGTAAAACGCCTTTATTTTTTATGCCGCTTAATTTTGCAACAATATGTTTATCGTTAAATGAAAAAATATTTACATCGCCTTTTTCTGCAGTATAAACCCAATTAGTTAACTCTTTGGCTTGATCTAGGCCTGGCAATTGACGATCGCCTTCCTTAATATTGTCGGCCATTTGTTTGGTTAATTTTTGAGTTGCGACTGCTTTGTCAAATAATTCTCCAGTATTATTTTCGCCACCAAATTGATTGGCTTTAGCATAAATAGCTTGATTTGTTTCATCACTTGGTGCAATGAGTTTAAAAATTTGCGCTATGGTATAATTTGTATGTCGAGTTTTACTCACATTTAATACTTCAATAATATGATATCCGAATTGAGTTTCAACAACCGAAATGTTTCCTATAGCACCTTTTAAGCCTGCATTTTTAAATGGCGTTACAAATCCTTTATTTTCATCAAACCAGCCATAATCTCCACCATTTGTTTTGCTTCCCATATCGTCGCTAATGGTTTTTACTAAAGTATCAAAAATTGCTTTTTTAGATTTAATTAAAACTAATAAACTATCTGCCTCTCTTTTAGCTTGTTCTTTAGTACGTTTTGGCTTATTTTCTGGATCGTTTAATCCAATTAAAATATGACGAACTTTTGCACTATCGGCAATAGAATTTATGGCTTGTAATTTGTATACTTTAAAGTAAGCACCTTCGTTATATGGCCCAAAAACAGTGCCTAAAGGAGAAGTGAAAACCGAAGAGTCGCGAATAATCATTGTTTTTTTAGTAAAATCTTGAATGGTAATATTACCATTTTCACTTTCTTGAGAAATAAATGAGCTATCTTCTGAAATTGTTTTTCCTTTAAAATCAGTAGCAGCTCTTTGTGCCTCTTTTTCAATTTCAGCTAAATCTTCCTTGCTTGGTAAAACGTTAAAAGCAACATAATCAATTTTGCGAGTAGTTAAAGGGTTTTTAAATTCATAAGAATACTCGTTATAATATTTTTGAATTTCGTCATCACTTAATTTAATAGAACTGTCTTTAACAGATTCGTAGCGCTTAATTACATATTCAACGCTAAATTGAGTATTACGATTTTTTAAAACTGCTTTTGCTTCGGATGAGGTTACATATAATCCTTTTGTGATAAGATTTCGGTATTTTTCAAAGTATCGAGAACTTTTTACGTTTTCTTCCATAGAGCGCAAAGCAGGCTCTTGATCTGCAGGTAAATTGCTAACCGCTTGTTTCCATTTTACTAAATCTAGAGATCCATCAGGTAGAGCAAATTGCGCATTTAATTTTCCAGTTTGAGCGTCTGATAATTGTTGAATAACAGATTGAACAGGATTAACCACTACAGAATTGTATATTTCATCTTCTCCAACAGATATTCCTGCTTTTTCAAATTGAGGTTTTATAACTAATTCAGCTACATATTGCTGCCAAATATTCTCTATGGCTTTTGATCTGGTTTGATCGTCGACATCTTTATTTTGGTTACGCTGACGGTAATTATTTAATTGATTTTCTAATCGCATAACAAAATCGTTGCGATCAATTTTTTTTCCATTAATTGAACCAACTGAAGATAAATCGCCACCTCCAAAAATAGATGCTCCTGAACCTAATAGACTTTGTAAAATAAAAATTAATAAGGCCAAGCCCACAATACCTACTAATAAACTAGTTCTTCTTCTGATTCTTTCTAATACGCTAACGCTTTCTTTTTTATTGACTACAGTTTCAGGTTGCGATTTAATTTTTTCTTTACTCATTTTTGTTAAATTTTTAGAATTGTAAAGTTAGCACTTTATGTTGAATGAAGAAATCGAAAATAAAAATGTAATATGCTCGTAAACAGATATTTAATTTAAAATATAGTATACTAATCGTAATTAAACTTTTAAATAAGCAATGTAAATTAAAGTTTACATTTTTTTCAACAATCAAAAAAAGAATGCGGGTATTACTTAACTTTATTGACAGATTAAACAAATAAATTTAATCCAATTCCATACTAACTTATGTTTTTAATTTTTGATACCGAAACTACTGGTTTGCCTCGAGATTACAATGCGGCATTAACTGATTTAGATAATTGGCCGCGCATGGTTCAAATTGCTTGGCAACTTCATGATAAAACTGGAAAATTATTAAATAATGATTCTATTATAATAAAGCCAGAAAATTACACCATTCCTTTTAATGCTATTCAAATACACGGCATTACTAATGAAAGAGCTTTAACTGAAGGTAAACAATTAAAATTAGTTTTAGAACAATTTATATTAATGATTAATCAGTGTACCTATTTATGTGGACATAATATAGGTTTTGATATAAATATTATGGGAGCGGAATTATTAAGGTGCGGCATCCCAAATGTGTTTAATGAAAAATTAATAATTGACACCAAAAATGATGCCACCACAAATTTTTGCGCGCTTCCTGGCGGAAGAGGTGGAAAATATAAATGGCCCACACTTACCGAACTGTATTCAAAATTATTTAACGCACCCTTTGATGAAGCCCATAATGCGGCATTCGATGTTCAGGCAACATCGAGGGTGTTTTTCGAAATTATTAAACGTGGCATTACTAAAGTAAAAGAAATAAGTTCGGAAGACTTAAAGGTTTTAAATTACCAAGATGTTGATTTATCTGAATTACTCGAACACGAAAAAAAATTAAAAAATATATCGCCAAGTAACATTTTAATTGAAAATATAATACCTAAACATTCTAATGAATCTGAATCTTCGGTTAATATAGCCAACATTAACTTTTCACATCTTCACAATCACAGTCAGTTTTCTGTTCTTCAATCAACCAGTGATGTAAAAGATATGGTAAAAAAAGCTGTCGATTATAATCTAAAAGCATTAGCAATAACTGACCATGGTAACATGTATGGTGCTTTTATTTTTTGGCAATCTATTGATAAAGTAAATAAGTTAATTAGGGCCGAAAATGAGGAAATATTAAAAAATAAAAAAGAGGGAAAAATAAAGGATGAATTAAAATGTATAATAGGATGTGAATTAAATATTTGTTTAAACCACCAAGATAAAAAAAAACAAGATAATGGCTATACTCAAGTATTATTGAGTAAAAATAGAAAAGGCTATCAAAACTTATCAAAATTAAGTTCGATAGGGCTAATAGATGGGGCTTATTATGTGCCAAGAATTGATAAGCAATTATTAAAGGAATATAAAGAAGGTTTAATTGCAACAACAGGCGGATTAAATTCAGAAATCCCTTTTTTGATTTTAAATGTAGGAGAGGAGAAAGCAGAAGCTGCTTTTGTTTGGTATAAAGATTTATTTGGAGATGATTTTTATGTTGAAATAAACCGACATAATTTACCTGACGAAAATTATGTGAACACGGTTTTATTGAGTTTTGCAAAAAAATATAATGTAACCTATTTTGCAGCCAACAGTAATTATTATCTCGATAAAAATGGCTTTGATGCTCATGATATATTATTATGTGTAAAAGACAATGAAAAGAAAGCTTCTCCTATTGGAAAAGGAAGGGGTTATAGGTATGGCATGCCAAATAAAGAGTTTTACTTTAAATCTCCAAAAGAAATGGTGGAGTTATTTGCCGATATGCCCGAAGCTATAGAAGCAACAAATGAAATCGTAAATAAAATAGAAGAGTTTAAATTAGGTAGAGATATTTTATTACCAAAATTTGAAATCGAAAGAGAATTTATTAAATCAAATGCTGAAGAAATTTCTCAATCTCTAAATCGGATAATTATAATTAAAGAGAAAGAGTGGTTAGCAAATAAATTAAATTTGGCCGATATAGAAATTCAAAAATCTGAAATGCGCTTGATTGCAGAGCAGTTTGTTTTTATGAGCCATCTAACTTGGCAAGGCTCCAAGAAACGATATCCAAATATCACAGATAATATTAAAGAGAGGATTGAATTTGAGTTAACAACCATTGAGAGAATGGGCTATCCTGGATACTTTTTAATTGTTGCCGATTTTATTTCTAAAGCCAGAGAAATGAATGTGGCTGTTGGTCCGGGGCGAGGTAGTGCAGCGGGTTCGGCAATTGCTTATTGTTTAGGCATTACCAATATTGACCCTATTAAATTTGATTTACTATTTGAGCGTTTTTTAAATCCAGATCGGATTAGTATGCCCGATATTGATATAGATTTTGACGATGAAGGGAGAGGTTTGGTGATCGATTATGTTATAAATAAATATGGTTCAAATCAAGTAGCCCAAATTATTACGTATGGCACTATGGGAGGTAAGTCGGCCATTAAAGATGCAGCCCGTGTTCTTGATTTACCTTTGTCAGATGCAGATCGTTTATCAAAATTGTTTCCTGATAGCTTGGAAGCAAAACTCAAAAAAATATTAAAACCTGGAGGGATTGACGAAAAATATTTAGAAGCAATTAAAGATAAGCGTGAAGTGATTGAGCAGTCTCATCAATTCAGAAAACTCGCTAATCAAGATACTCTTGAAGCAGATGTTTTAAAACAAGCCTATGAACTCGAGGGTTGCTTGAGGAATACCGGAACCCATGCTTGCGGCATTATTATTACCCCAGACGACATGGTAAATTATGTTCCTGTAACTAAAGCAAAAGATACAGAAATGTTAGTTACTCAATTTGATAATTCAGTGGCAGAATCTGCTGGATTATTAAAGATGGATTTTTTAGGATTACGAACCTTAACTATTATCAAAGACGCAGTTCGCTTTGTAAAACAAAATCATGGTATTGAATTAGATATAGATGCATTTCCTTTAGACGATAAACTTACATACGAATTATTTCAGCGTGGAGAAACCAACGGAATTTTTCAATACGAAAGTGCTGGTATGCAAAAAGCTCTGAGAGACTTAAAGCCAGATCAGTTTAACGATTTAATAGCGATGAATGCTCTTTATCGCCCAGGACCTTTAGCTTATATTCCAAACTACATTAATCGGAAACATGGTCGCGAATCTGTACAGTATGATTTAGACGGAATGGATGAATTTTTAAGTGAAACATACGGAATAACAGTTTATCAAGAACAAGTAATGCGCTTATCACAAAAATTAGCAAGTTTTACTAAAGGCGATGCTGATACCTTGAGAAAGGCAATGGGGAAGAAAGATAAACAGACCTTAGATAAAATGAAAGGTAAATTTATTACTAATTGTATAGCTAACGGCCATGAAATTGACGCATCAAAAAAAGTATGGAAAGATTGGGAAGCATTTGCAAGTTATGCATTTAATAAATCACACTCAACATGTTATGCATACATTGGATTTCAAACTGCATATTTAAAAGCAAACTATCCATCTGAGTTTATGGCTTCTGTATTAAATCATACAGGAAGCATCGAGTCGGTTTCTTTTATTATGGTCGAATGTAATAGAATGGGCATTAAAGTTTTAGGTCCAGATGTGAATGAGGGTTTTGGAAAATTTAGTGTAATTTCTAATGGAAATATTCGTTTTGGAATGTCAAGTATTAAAGGAGTTGGAGAGAATGTGGTCAATTCGATTGTAGAGGAAAGAAAAATAAATGGGCCATACAATAACTTATTTGATTTGGCTGCAAGATTAGATAGTAAATCTATAAATAAAAAAAGTGTTGAGGGCCTAGCCTTATCTGGAGCATTTGATAGTTTTGAAAATATTCATCGCGCCATGTTTTTTAATTTGGATAAGGATGGTACGACTTTAACAGATAAGATGATTAAGTTCGGAAACCAAAAAAATTTAGGAAACGACTCTTCTCAATCTAGTTTATTTAGCGAAGAAAATGAAATAGAAGTTTTTGAACCTAAATTGCCCGAAGTTGAAAAATGGACAGCAATAGAATCTTTAAGTCGCGAAAAAGAAGTGGTAGGTTTTTTTATTAGTGGCCACCCTTTAGATCCTTATAAAGCGATTATTGATCATAGATGTAATATTAATTGCGCCCAATTAAAAGCCGGATTAGAATTATATAAAAATAAGGAAGTTGTTTTTTGTGGAATAGTTAGTGGTTTTGAGATTAAAATAGGTAAAAATGGCGACCCTTATGGAAAAATTAGTATTGAAGATTATTTTGGATTTATTGATTTGATGTTGTATCGAAATGATTATATCGATTATAATAAGTTTATGGTGAAAGGCATATTTGTATATGTTAAAGCTAATATTCAGCCTCGATACAAACAGCCTGATAGTTTAGAAATTAAACTTAATAAAATCGAATTGCTCGAAACTGTAAAGTCAAATATTTTTAATCTAATTAAGTTACGTGTAAAATTAAATTTGATAACTGATGATTTGATTTTAAAATTAGAAACATTACTTAATAATAATGTGGGTAAAAGCAATCTTGAATTTTATGTTGAAGATGATCAAACCAATCAAATAGTTAAATTATATTCAAAAAAGAATAAAGTAGGAATAGATTCAGATTTTTTAGAAAAATTGGGCAAAATTCCTGAAATAAAATACGAATTGAATTAATCCATTTTTTTCTGAATAGTATAAAATTGTGTTATACATAGATCAACAGAATAATCTTGAACATGTTTTTATTTACATTTTGATTTGAATATTTTCTTTTCTTAAAATACATTATCTTTACCCTTTACTTTAAATAATTTAAATAATGATTTCTGTTAATGGCGTAACGGTTAGTTTTGGAGGGCATGACCTTTTTGATAATATTTCTTTTTTAATTAATCTAAAGGATAGAATTGGTTTGGCCGGAAAAAATGGAGCGGGAAAGAGTACTCTTTTAAAAATATTATCTGGCAATCAAAATCCTACAAAAGGTGAGGTAACTATGCCAAAGTCCTGCAAAATAGGGTATTTGCCTCAAGACATGATTCATCAGCATGGTAGAACTGTTTTTGATGAAACAGAATCTGCATACGAAGAAATTCAACAACTCGAAATTCGTATAGATCAGATTAATCATCAGTTAGAAACTCGTACCGATTATGAAAGCGATGCTTATTCTAAATTAATTGAAGAGCAAACAGATGTTTACACAAGATTAGACATGTTGGGGGCTGGCAATAGAAAAGAAGAAATAGAAAAGATATTACGTGGTTTAGGTTTTGATAGAAAAGATTTCGATCGTCAAACTGCTGAATTTAGTGGTGGATGGAGAATGCGAATAGAATTAGCAAAATTATTATTACAAAAACCTGATATATTATTACTTGATGAGCCAACTAATCACTTAGACATAGAAGCAATTATGTGGTTAGAAGAATTTATGGAAACCTATGCAGGAGCCGTACTTTTAATTAGTCACGACAAAACATTTTTAGATAATGTAACTAATCGAACGATCGAAATTTCAAATCAAAAAATTTACGATTATAAAACTAATTATTCTCGTTATCTTTTGTTGCGAAAAGAGCGTAGGGAACAGCAAGAAAATGCAGCAAAAAATCAACAGAAAATTATTGATCAAACTGAAGTTTTAATTGATAAGTACCGCGCTAAGGCCAGTAAAGCAGCTTTTGCACAGTCTTTAATAAAAAAACTCGATCGTATGGATCGTGTTGAGGTTGATGATGATGATTCACAAAGTATGAATTTTCGATTTCCTACACCCGCACATAGTGGTAAAATTATTTTAACAGTTGAACAGGCAGGTAAACATTATGGTTCGAAGCATATATTTTCTGGAGCAAATTTTATTGTAACTAAAGGCGAAAAAATTGGATTAGTTGGTCGAAATGGTGAGGGGAAAAGTACCATGATGAAAATGATTGCTAAAAAAGTAGAATTTGATGGAGGAATTAAATTAGGTCACAGCGTAATGATGGGTTATTTTGAGCAAGATCAAGAAGAAAAGTTAGACCAAAAAAAAACTGTTTTTGAAACAATTGATGAGGCAGCCGTTGGCGATGTTCGCAAACAAGTAAGAGGCCTATTAGGCTCATTTTTATTTAGGGGGGATGATATTGATAAAAAAGTTCAGGTTTTAAGCGGAGGAGAACGAGGCAGATTGGCGATTTGCAAATTACTATTAGAACCATATAATTTTTTATTAATGGATGAGCCTACTAATCACTTGGATATTCGCTCTAAAGATATTTTAAAAAAAGCATTAATTAATTATGAGGGAACTGTAATTATGGTTAGTCATGATCGTGATTTTATGAAGGGGATTTGCGATCGTTTATTCGAATTTAGAGATGGAAAAGTAAAAGAACATTTGTGTGATATTGAAGATTTTATGCAATTACGAAAGGTAGAACGATTAAATGAATTAGATTTAGAAAAAAAAGACAATAAGGAAAAAAAACAAGAAGTTACTTCTAATAAAAACACCTCTCATGCTATTTCTTCGAACGAACAAATTAATAAACATGAGTTAGAGCAAAAACAAATTCGTAATCAAATAAAAAAAGTAGAAGAGATTATTGAGAATTTAGAATCAAAAATTAAAGATTGCGATTTAAAGTTAAGTGATGCAGCTGAGTATGAAAAATTAATTAATAATAAATCTTTTTTTGAAGAGTATAATCAATTCAAGATAACTTTAGAAAAAGAGATTGAAAAATGGGAATCTTTAAGCGAAAAATTAGTTTAAAATTAATTCGTTTATATTGATGATATTAGCTGATAAAAGTTTTAGTTATTCATGAAAATAAAAACACACATACCAAATGCAATCACTTGCTGTAATTTATTTTGTGGCTGTTTATCTATTATTAAAATTTTTGAAGGCGATTTAATTTTAGGTTCATATTTAATAGGTCTTTCTATACTATTTGATTTTTTTGACGGTTTTTTTGCTCGTTTATTAAAGGTTTCTTCTTCTATTGGAAAAGATTTAGATAGTTTGGCCGATATGGTTACTTTTGGTTTAGCGCCAGCTCTTATCATGTTTAAATTAATTGGAGCATCTTGTGTTTTGCAACTTAATTCTTATTTGGTTGAAATTAACACGATAGATCATCCAGTTTTTTTACCTCAATATTTGGCATTAATAATTACTATTTTTTCGGCTATTCGTTTAGCAAAGTTTAATAATGATTCTCGACAGTCTGATTCTTTTATAGGTTTACCAACACCAGCTAATGCCATAATTATTTGTTCGCTACCCTTAATTTCTGAATTTCAACCTAACCTAATACTAATAAATTCGACAATACATTCCCTCAATTTTTTAATTTGTTTTTCTTTATTATCGAGCTATTTATTAGTAGCCGAAATACCAATGTTTGCCTTAAAGTTTAAAAATTTTAAATGGCAAGATAATAAACTGAGATTTGTATTTTTAATCATGTCGCTTTTATTTATATTAGTTTTTAAATTTCTAGCTATTCCAATTATTGTTATTATTTATATTTTATTAAGTATTGTGAATAATATATTTTTAAAGAAGAAAGAATAATTCTATTTTTGTTCACTAAAAATTTAAAACAGAATGGCGAAATTTATTGCAGATATTGATGTAATGCCTATGAAAGCATTATTAGACCCTCAAGGTAAAGCAGTTTCTGCTTCGATGAAAAATTTAGGCTTACCAGAAATAGATAATGTGAGAATTGGAAAGCATATTTGTTTAGAAATTGAAGCTCCAACTAAAGAATTAGCCACTATCAAACTAGATGAGGCCTGTAAAAAATTATTATGCAACCAAATTATGGAATTTTATGAATTCAAACTAACTTTGACAGATTAATTCCAATTAATTATATTTAATTCAAATAATAAGTAACATATAAACTAAATACCTAAATGGGATATCTATTTACATCAGAATCAGTGTCAGAAGGACACCCAGATAAATTAGCCGATCAGATTTCTGACGCATTAATTGACAATTTTTTAGCATTTGATCCACAAAGTAAAGTGGCTTGCGAAACTTTAGTTACCACTGGGCAAGTTATTCTTGCTGGTGAGGTAAAATCAAAAGCCTATTTAGATGTTCAAGAAATTGCTCGTGGAGTTATCCGAAAAATAGGTTATACTAAGTCGGAATACATGTTTGAGGCAAACTCATGCGGAATATTATCTGCAATTCATGAGCAATCTGCTGATATTAATCAGGGGGTTGATCGTAAAAAGAAAGAAGATCAAGGTGCAGGAGATCAAGGGATGATGTTTGGTTATGCAACTAACGAAACGGATAACTATATGCCTTTAGCTTTAGATTTAGCTCACGCGATATTAATAGAATTAGCGGCACTTCGTAGAGAAAATAAACAAATCAAGTATTTGCGTCCTGATGCAAAATCTCAAGTTACTTTAGAATATAATGATAATAATCAACCAGTAAGAATTGATTCTATTGTTGTATCTACTCAGCATGATGATTTTGATGTTGAATCAAAAATGTTAGCTAAAATTAAAAAAGATATTATTGAAATTTTAATTCCTCGTGTAAAGAAAAATTATTCAAAATACGCTCATTTATTTAATAATAAAATTAACTATCACATTAATCCTACAGGTAAATTTGTTATAGGTGGTCCGCATGGAGATACAGGATTAACAGGACGTAAAATTATTGTTGATACATATGGCGGAAAAGGGGCACACGGTGGTGGTGCTTTTTCTGGAAAAGATCCAAGTAAAGTTGATAGAAGTGCAGCTTATGCTACTCGACATATTGCTAAAAATTTAGTAGCAGCAGGTGTTTGTAGCGAGGTGCTAGTTCAAGTTTCATATGCTATTGGAGTAGCACAACCAATGGGTATTTTTATAGATACTTATGGTACCTCTAAAGTAAATATGACAGATGGTGCAATTGCTAAAATTGTTCAAGCTGTTTTTGATATGCGCCCTTATTTTATCGAACAACGATTTAAATTACGTACTCCTATGTACAGCGAAACTGCAGCTTATGGCCATATGGGTCGTAAAAATGAAGTGGTAACTAAAACTTTTAAATCACCTGATGGAAAAACAAAAACTATGAAAGTAGAGTTGTTTACTTGGGAAAAATTAGATTACGTTAAAAAAGTTAAAGACGCTTTTAAATTAAACTAAAAATTAATCTTATCTAAAAGCCTGTTGGGAGATTCTCAACGGGCTTTTTTTATTTAAAAAAAATCATTTTTTTATGTTTAGCCATAGATAAGCTCATATTTTATTGCCAATTCATGTTTTTTTAAGCCATTTAGTTAATAATGGTTGTTAATATCTATAATTTATTTTTTTCATTTTTTTCCGTTTTACCAAATGTCTTTTTCTCTTTAATCTTTTATTAATAAGGCATTAAGAGCTAAATAAAAAAAGAAATCCGTTTTTTATATTTTATCAACACTGTTCATAACACTAGATTTTTCAACAATGTGGTAAAAAGTGGGGTAAAATGGTAAAAAGTGGTAAAATATTCCATATTTTTGTTAAAATATTTTGGAATCGACTAATGACAAGTCTAATAGGAGAATACGATTGTAAGGTGGATGCGAAAGGTCGCTTCATGTTTCCTATTGATTTAAGGAAGCAATTGGAGTTATTATTTGAAAAAGGGTTTGTCATTAACCGAAATCTTCACCAAAAATGCTTAGTGCTTTATCCAATTCATGAATGGGAAAAATTAAATAAAAAGTTAAGTAAGCTTAATCGATTAATAAAAACAAACGATGTATTTGTTAGAAAATTTACCGGAGGGGCTACTAATGTAGAAGCAGATAATTCTGGAAGATTATTGTTACCAAAATCATTAATAGATTATTCAGATATCAAATCGGATTTAAAAGTTTTGGGAAGTAATAATGTAATTGAATTGTGGGATAAGAAATTATACGAAGAGTTTTTAAATCAAGAAATCGATATTGAGAAATTAGCCGAAAATGTTTTAGGTGGATTAAACTTTAACGATTCTGGCGATGAGTAATAATTACCACACCTCCGTTCTTTTAAAAGATTGTATTGATAATTTAAATATTAAACCTGATGAGGTTTATGTGGATTTGACATTTGGAGGTGGCGGCCATTCGGCTGAAATTTTAAAACATCTAAGTCCAAATGGAAAGCTATTTGCATTTGATCAAGATGTTGATGCCTTAAAAAATAAATTAATTGACCCAAGATTTATTTTAATCCCACAAAACTTTCGCTTTCTTAAAAATTATTTGCGTTTGCATGGTATAACAAAAGTGAATGGAATTTTGGGAGATTTGGGAGTGTCCTCACATCAATTTGATGAGGCTTCAAGAGGATTTTCAATTCGATTTGATGCCGAATTAGATATGAGAATGAATCAACAAAACGAATTAACTGCAAAAAAAATCGTGAATGAATATGAGTTAAAACAGCTCGTTTTTATTTTTAAAGAGTATGCAGAAATTCATAATGCAGCTAAGTTGGCAGGCCAAATTTGCGAGGCGCGCGAAATAAATGAAATTTCGACTACAACAGATTTAAAAGAGGCAATAAAATATTGCACGCCAAAATTTGAAGAACACAAATATTTAGCAAAAGTTTTTCAGGCCCTAAGAATCGAAGTTAATCAAGAAATAGAGGCCTTAAAAGAATGCTTAACTCAGTGTTTAGAGGTTTTAGAATCAGAAGGAAGATTAGTCGTGATTTCATATCATAGTTTGGAAGATCGTTTGGTTAAAAATATAATCAGATCTGGGAATATAGAAGGTGTTGAAGAAAGAGATGTAATTTTTGGTACAAGAAAAAAAATATTTAAAAACCTAACATCAAAGCCAATAACACCAAGTGAAACAGAAATAAAATTTAATACAAGAGCTCGAAGTGCAAAATTAAGAGTAGCAATAAAAATATAATTTTCATGAATTAAGCATTCTATTTTAAAAAATAAAAACACTCAAAAATAAAAGTGGCTAATAAGTTTAGAGAAAATATAACTACAGAAGAAGAAAATGTAAATACAACTGTTGTAGAAGAATCTATAACTGAATTGCCAACTAAACCGGTTAAGTTACGTAAAAAAGGAGTTTTAGCAAAAGGATTGTCATCTGTATTTAGCGGGTCTTTTTTAATTAACGAAAAAACATTAAGCCACCTACCGTTCATTCTTTTTCTAACCTTATTAGCAATTTTTTATATCGCCAATGGTTATTATGCCGATGATAAAATAAGAGAGTTCAATTCAGTTTCAAATCAATTAAAAGAATTACGTTCTGAATATATTTCTACAAAAAGTGATTTGATGTTTGCGAGTAAACAAAGTCAGGTTGCCAAGGCTACTGAAGTTTTAGGGTTAAAAGAATCTATTGTGCCTCCTTTTAAAATAGAAGTGGATAGTATTATTTTATTTAAAAAAAGCAATTAATCTCTGGAAAACAAAAAAAACATACTTATTAGAATTTATCTCATTTATGTACTCATGTGCTTTTTTGCAATAAGTATTATATATCGAATTTGTATTATTCAATTTGTAGAAGGAAACTATTGGCTTGAAAAAGCTAAAGCTTATACCACAAAGATAGAAGATATGGAAGCGGTAAGAGGTAATATTTTTGATGCAAATGGTTCATTGCTTGCCACATCATTGCCTTTTTATGAAATAGCTATGGATATAAATGCCCCTAGTATTACAGATAAATCTTTTAACAACAATCGTGATTCGTTAGCTTATTTATTAAATAATTTATTTAAAGATAAAAGCACTAAAGAGTATACAAATATATTAATCAAATCACGTAATAAAAAAGAACGTTATGTTTTATTAAAACGGAATGTTTCTTTTAAAGAATTACAAATTTTAAAAACATTTCCATTATTTAGAAAGGGAAAACTTGGTGGATTAATCACAATTCAAAATAATCGTCGCGAACTTCCTTTTCAAAATTTAGCTAGCAGAACTATTGGTAAGTCTCGTCCTGGATTAAAACCTATAGGATTAGAAGGCGCTTTTGATTCTGTTTTAATGGGTGTTAGTGGAACAAGATTAATGCAAAAAATTGCAGGTAATGTTTGGCGCCCAATAAATAACGAAAATGAAGTTGAACCAAAAGATGGTAGTGATTTGTATACAACAATTGACATTAATATACAAGACGTTGCAGAACACGCTTTAAAAAAAGCATTAATAAAAAATAAAGCTGCTTTTGGTTGTGTTGTTTTAATGGAAGTTAAAACAGGAGCAATAAAAGCGATAGCAAATCTCACAAAGATTAAGGGCGATTCATCAAATTATATCGAAGATTATAATTATGCTATTGGCCATTCAAGCGAACCAGGCTCAACATTTAAACTTGCATCTTTTTTAAGTGTGATTGATAATAATGAAATCAATTTGCAAGATAAAATAAATGTAGGTAATGGTGAGTGCATGTATTTTAATAAAAAAATGAAAGATTCACATCCGCCAAAAAAATCAGTGATGTCTGTTCAAGAAATATTTGAAAATTCTTCGAATGTAGGAACAAGTAAGTTAGTGATGAAATATTTTTCTAATAAACAATCTGATTTCACTAATAAATTACGCTCATTTCATTTACACGAAAAACTAAATTTAGCTATTCCGGGCGAAGGAGTTTCTAAAATTAAACAAGTAAAAGATAATGATTGGTATGGCACCTCTTTACCATGGATTAGTATCGGTTACGAAAGTAATGTTACTCCATTACAAACATTAACTTTTTACAATGCTATTGCAAATGAGGGTAGAATGGTGAAGCCTAGATTTATTAGTGAAATAAAAAGAAATGGCATCACGGTAAAAAAATTCAATACCGAAGTTATAGATGAAAAAATAGTTAAAGCATCTACTATAATCAAAGCAAAACAATTGCTCGAAGGAGTTGTTAAAAACGGTTCAGGAAGAGGAATTAATATTAATGCATTTAAAGTAGGTGGTAAAACTGGGACAGCACAAATTTTAAAAAACGGAAAATACAAAGCGGATGGATTATCTTCTTATCAAGCATCTTTTGTTGGTTATTTTCCTGCAGATAAACCATTGTATTCTTGTATTGTTGTTATTTATGAGCCTTCTACAGGTGTTTATGGAGGTATTGTAGCCGCACCTGTTTTTAAAGAAATTGCCGAAAAGGTATATTCAAGTAGTTTTAATTGCCTGGAACCAATCAACAATAAAAAACAGATTATTTCAAAACACCCATATTTTATAACTTCTATTTCAAATGAATTAACTCATGTCGCAAATTTATTTTCTCTTCCGGTTCAAACTTCTGAATCAATTAAATATGTAAGACAAAATCTGAACGATTCTATTAAAATTAATTTTAATGAATTGAATTTTGACACACAATTAAAAAAAGGAGTAATGCCAAATCTTCAAGGATTATCAGCAAAAGATGCTCTTTTTTTACTTGAAAATAATGGCTTGACTGTTAAAATATTAGGATTTGGTTCAGTAAAAAAACAAAGTATTGAAGCCGGACAAAGATTTAATAAAGGATATACAATTACACTCACCTTAATTTAAAAACAATAAGTGAAGTTACTGAGCGATATATTATATAAAGTAAAACTTGAGGAAATTATCGGATCAACTCATGTCGCAATTTCATCGATTGTTTTTGATTCGAGAAAAGTTAAAAAGGATTCTCTTTTTGTTGCAACTAAGGGCGCTGCCGATGACGGTCATATTTATATTCAAAAAGCAATCGAATCAGGTGCAATCGCTATTGTTTGTGAAGAAATCCCAAAAGATAAAAACGACCAAATTACTTATGTAAAAGTAACAGATTCTACTTATGCTTTGGGAGTTATGGCTTGTAACTATTTCGATAATCCATCTGAAAAATTAAAATTAGTTGGAATTACAGGAACAAATGGCAAAACAACAACCGTTACACTATTATTTAATTTATTTAAAAGTTTAGGATATTCAGTGGGTTTATTATCTACAGTTCAAAACAAAATAAATAATACCGTTATACCTTCAACCCATACTACCCCTGATGCAATAACCTTAAATGAGTTATTATTTAAAATGGAAGAACAGGGTTGCGAATTTGTATTTATGGAAGTTAGCTCTCATGCAATAGTTCAAAATAGAATTGCTGGAATAAATTTTACTGGCGCCTTGTTTAGTAACATTACTCATGATCACCTAGATTATCATAAAACTTTTGATGAGTACATTAAAGCAAAAAAACAATTCTTCAACTTATTACCTAGCACAGCTTTTGCGCTTACAAATCGTGATGATAAAAATGGCATGGTTATGCTTCAAAATACTAAAGCAAATAAGTATACCTATGCTTTAAAAAATATAGCCGATTATAAATGTAAAATTATTGAAAGCCATTTAAATGGGTTGCTGTTAAATATCGATAATCATGAAGTTTGGGTAAAGTTAATTGGAACATTTAACGCTTATAATATTCTTTCAGTCTATGCAACTGCAGTTCTTTTAAAACAAGATATTACTAGCGTTTTAACAGCATTAAGTAATTTAAATTCTGTAGAAGGACGTTTTCAATATGTTAAATCTCCAAATGGTGTAATTGGAATAATCGATTATGCTCACACTCCTGATGCGTTAAAAAATGTTTTGGAAACAGTAAAAGAAATTCGATCAGGATCTGAGCAGGTTATCACATTAGTCGGATGTGGTGGCGATAGAGATTCTGCTAAAAGACCAATTATGGCAGCTATTGCCTGTGAATATAGTAATAAAGTAATTCTTACTTCCGATAATCCGAGAACTGAAGATCCTGAAGAAATTTTAAATCAAATGCAAGCCGGCGTTAATCCAGTAGATGTAAAAAAAGTTTTACGAATTACAGATAGAAGAGAGGCTATAAAAATTGCATGTAGCTTTTCATCAAAAGGAGATATTATTTTGATTGCAGGTAAAGGGCATGAAAAATATCAAGAAATAAAAGGAGTTAAGCACGATTTTGATGATCTAGAAATATTAAAAGAAACTATTAAAATTTTAGGAATATAATGCTTTATTATTTATTCGATTATTTACATAAAACATTTAATTTACCTGGATCAGGGGTATTTCAGTACATTTCATTTAGAGCTGCATTTGCTTTAATTTTTTCACTTATTATTTCTTTATTATTTGGAAAACGTATTATTAATTTTATTCGTAAAAAACAAATTGGCGAAACCATTCGCGAGTTAGGATTAGAAGGACAAACACAAAAATCTGGAACGCCGACAATGGGCGGATTAATTATTATTGCAGCAATTATTATCCCTGTTTTACTATTCGCTAAAATTAATAACGTTTATATTTTATTAATGCTATTAACTACATTATGGTTAGGTGGTATAGGTTTTTTAGATGATTATATTAAAGTATTTAAAAAAGACAAAGAAGGATTAAAAGGGAAATTTAAAATAATAGGTCAGATTGGTATTGGATTAATTGTGGGCGGTGTATTATATCTGCATCCTCAAGTTGTAGTAAAAGAGCGCATAGTTTCTGTTTCATCCCAAATAGGCAATATTTCTAATTCAGAACTTAAAAAAATTAATACGCCAAAATATGCTCAACATTCAACTAAAACATTAAAAACCACAATTCCATTTTTAAAAAATAATGAGTTGGATTATGGAAAATTTATTACATGGGTAGGGCTAGATAATTTAAAATTTGGATGGATTGTTTTTATCCCAATGGTAATTTTAATTGTTATCGCTGTTTCCAATGGTGCAAATATTACTGATGGTATTGATGGATTAGCTGCTGGAACAAGTGCAATTATTGGAACAGTTCTTGGAATTTTAGCATATGTATCAGGAAATTTTATTTTCGCCGATTATTTAAACATCATGTATATTCCTAATTCGGGCGAACTTGTAGTTTTTATTTCTGCATTTATTGGAGCTTGTATAGGATTTTTATGGTATAATTCTTATCCAGCTCAAGTATTTATGGGCGACACAGGAAGTTTAGCAATTGGTGGGATAATCGCAGTATTTGCTATTGCTATTCGTAAAGAACTTTTAATTCCAATTTTATGTGGTGTTTTTGTAGTCGAAAATCTTTCGGTGATTTTACAGGTTTACTTTTTTAAATATCAAAAGAGAAAACACGGAATAGAGTATGCGCAAGTTAATCGATTGTTTAAAATGGCGCCCTTACATCATCATTATCAAAAAAGTGGATTTCATGAATCAAAAATTGTTATGCGTTTTTTTATTATAGGAATCGCATTAGCTGTATTAACGTTTGTAACTCTAAAATTAAGATAGTTGAACAAACGTATTGTCATATTAGGTGGTGGAGAAAGTGGTGTTGGCAGCGCAGTGCTGGCAAAACAAAAAGGATTTAATGTTTTTTTAAGCGATCAATCATTAATAAAAGAAAAATATAAAGCTCAATTAATAGAAGAAAATATTTTGTTTGAAGAAGGTAAACATATAGAAGAAAATATTTTTAATGCTGATGAGGTCATCAAAAGTCCGGGCATTCCTGATCAATCTGATTTGATACAAAAATTAATCTCGAAAAGCATACCAGTTATTTCTGAAATAGAATTTGCGGGGAGATATACCAATGCTAAGAAAATTTGTATTACAGGCTCAAATGGGAAAACCACAACATCATTGCTTACTTACCACATTTTAAAAAATGCAGGATATCATGTAGGATTAGGAGGCAACATAGGAAAAAGTTTTGCAATGCAAGTAGCCAGAGAAAATTATGATTACTATGTTTTAGAATTAAGTAGTTTTCAGTTGGACGGAATGTTTGATTTTGTTGCCGATGTGGCTATTTTATTAAATATTACTCCAGATCATTTAGATAGATATGACTATAAATTTGAAAATTATGTAAAATCTAAATTCAAAATTACTCAAAATCAAACCAACAAAAATTATTTTGTATACTGTGCAGACGATATAGCTATTCGAGCATATATGGAAGAACATAATATTTCTGCCGAAAAAATTCCATTTAGTATAAAAAAAACAATTAATGTACCAGGCGCATATTTAACTAATAACCAAATAATCCTTAATTATAAACTAAACCAAGAACCCTTAATTATGACAATTGAACAATTAGCACTTCAAGGCAAGCACAATGTTTACAATAGCATGGCTGCCTCATTAGCATCTCGTATTGTTGATGTAAGAAAAGAAAATATTCGCGAAAGTTTGCAAGATTTTCATAATGCCGAACATCGATTAGAATTTGTTGCTTCTATTAATGGAATAGAATTTATTAACGACTCTAAAGCAACCAATGTGAATTCAACTTGGTATGCTCTTGAAAGTATGGAAAAACCAATTGTTTGGATCTGCGGTGGTCAAGATAAAGGAAATAATTATAATGAATTAACTGAGCTTGTAAAATCAAGAGTCAAAGCTATTATCTGTTTAGGTAAGGATAATAGTAAAATCATTAATGCATTTAAAGGACTAGTTGAGACCATAATTGAAACAAATACTGCCGCCGATGCAGTTGCCGCTTCTTGCAAAATAGGTAAGAAGGGGGATGTTGTTTTATTATCTCCTGCATGTGCAAGTTTTGATTTATATGAAAATTATGAAGATCGTGGCATGCAATTTAAAGCAGCAGTAAGAAGACTTTAAAAAAAAACAATAATTTAAAATCTAAATAATTAATTTATTTTAGAATGAGTATACATATATATTAATGTTTATAAAATGAAACTATTTAACTATTTAAAAGGAGATAAGGTAATTTGGGCAGTAATGTTTCTTTTTTCTTTACTTTCTATTTTAGTGGTTTATAGTTCAGTCGTTGCTTTATCTCATAGACCGAAAGGGATTTCTACTGAATTTTATTTACTTAAACATTTTGGCCTAATAGTTTCTGGTTTGGTAATAGCCTATCTGTTTCATAAAATAAAATATACTATATTCAGTAAAGTATCCCAAATAGGTTTTATACTTTCTATTCCACTTTTATTATATACTTTAATTAAGGGTGTTTCTGCTGGTGAAGCTTCACGATGGATTGAAATTCCAGGATTGAAATTAACTTTTCAATCATCTGATTTTGCTAAATTAATGATCATTATTTATGTAGCAAGAATTATTGCTATTAAATCAAAAGAGTTACAAGATTTTAAATCAGTTTTCAAAAAACTACTTGTCCCCATTGGTTTAGTTTGCGTTTTAATTTTACCTGCAAATTTTTCGACGGCCACTTTATTATTTCTAAATTGTTTATTGTTAATGTTTTTGGGTGGAATAAATATGAAAAATATTTTTAAAACATTAGGAATATGTATTTTATTGGGATCTGTTTTTTTTACTTGGATCTGGTTATCACCCGAATCAATTCCCGGAGGGAGAGGGCCGACTTGGAAATCTAGAATAGAAAATTTTAGTAATGGCGATAGTAGAAGTAATTATCAAAGTGAACAGGCTAAAATTGCAATAGCAACAGGCGGAATTATTGGTAAAGGCCCAGGAAATAGTATACAGCGAGCATTTTTACCTCAAGCATCATCAGATTTTATTTTTGCTATTATTATAGAAGAATATGGTTTAATGATTGGATTTTTACTATTGTTTTTATATATGATTTTGCTTTATAGAGGCATCAAAATTTTACGCGATAACGATAAACCTTTTGCTTGTTTAGTAGCCATTGGTTTATCATTTAATTTATCAATTCAAGCATTAGTTAATATGGCTGTTGCAGTAAATTTATTTCCTGTTACAGGGCAAACATTACCCCTAATTAGTATGGGAGGAACATCTATTTGGTTTACTATGATTTCGCTTGGTATAATACTTAGTATAAGTCGAGGAATTGAAGAAAAAACAGAAGAAAATCTTGAAACAGCTTAAAGTTATATTGAGTGGAGGTGGAACAGGTGGACACATTTTCCCTGCTATTGCTATTGCAAATGAATTAAAAAAAATTGTTAGCGATGTAGATATTTTGTTTGTTGGCGCAATAAATAAAATGGAAATGGAAAAAGTCCCAGCGGCAGGTTATAAAATTATAGGGATACCGATTGCTGGTTTTAATAGGAAATTTTCTATTTCAAATTTCAAACTTCCTTTTTTAATAATTCAAAGTTTAATAAAAACACATAAAATTTTAAAAGATTTTAAACCCGATGTAGTTGTTGGAACTGGAGGATATGCTTCGGGCCCTCTATTAAAAGTAGCAATTGCAAAAGGTATTCCTGCATTAATACAAGAACAGAATTCTTATGCTGGAATTACTAATAAATTATTATCTAAAAAAGCAAGTAAAATCTGTGTTGCTTTCGAAGGAATGGATAAGTTTTTTCCAAAAGAAAAAATAGTACTTACTGGTAATCCTATTCGACAAGATATTTTTTCAATTAAAGAAAAGCGTGATGAGGCCTTTGATTTTTTTAAATTAGACGCTTCAAAAAAAATAGTATTAGTTATTGGTGGAAGCCTTGGAGCAAAAGCAATTAACGAAGCAATCGGAGAAAAATTAAATTGCTTTGTAGATAATAATGTTCAATTAGTTTGGCAAACAGGTAAAATTTATTTTGATGAAGCAACAAAACAAGCAAATAAATATAAAGATAAAAACATTCAAATTTTTGACTTTATTTCTCGAATGGATTTAGCGTATGCATTAGCCGATGTAGTTATTTCGAGAGCTGGTGCTGGCGCTATTTCTGAATTATGTATTGTAGAAAAACCTTGCATTCTTGTTCCTTTGCCATCAGCAGCAGAAGATCATCAAACAAAAAATGCTATGGCGCTAGTAAATAAACAAGCAGCAATTTTAGTAAAGGATATTGAGGCAGGTCAGCTTTTAGTTAATTCTGTTTTACAATTAGTAAATGATTTACCTCAACAAAAAAAACTTTCTTTAAACATAAAAGCTTTAGCACATTTAAATTCAGCAAATATTATTGCTTTAGAAGTATTAAAGTTGGCAAATTATAAATTGAAATGAATATTTTAAAATATAAATTATATTATTTTATAGGTGTTGGTGGCATTGGGATGAGTGCTTTAGCTAGATTTTTTAATCATTATCATAAAGAGGTTGCTGGTTATGATAAAACAGAAACAGATTTAACAAATCAGCTATGTAATGAAGGTATTATCTGTCATTTTAATGAAAACGTTGACTTAATTAAGAACTTATTTAGTACTTATAACAAAGAAGATGTTTTAGTCATTTATACGCCAGCCATTCCGCTTGATAGTAAAGAATATATTTTTGTTCGTGAAAATGAGTATACAATTTTAAAACGATCTCAGGTACTAGGACAAATAAGCGAACAATTTAAAACTATTGCTATTGCTGGTACTCATGGAAAAACTACCATAACCACATTAATCACACATATATTAAAATGTGCTGGCTTTAATTGTTTTTCTTTTATGGGAGGCATTTCTAAAAACTATAATACCAATTTATTATTAGGAGATATTAATGATGAAAATAGTTATTTTTTGGTAGAAGCTGATGAATATGACCGGTCTTTTTTAACATTAAAACCCCAAATAGCTTTAATAACAAGTGTTGATGCAGATCATTTAGATGTATATGGTAATGCACATCAGGTAAAAGAGGGTTTTTTCTTATTCGCAAATCTGGTAACTAAAAATGGCACCCTGATTGTTAAAAAAAATGTTCATAACGAATTATCCCTTTCTGTTAATCACCTTATCTACTCTTTAAATTTAGATACTGAATATTGTGCACAATCAATTAGATTAGAAAATGCACAATTTTATTATGACATTAAAAGTCCAATAGAGTCAATAACAAATTTAACCCTTGGTTTGCAAGGGTTACATAATGTTGAAAATTCTATTGCTGCAGTTGCAGTTGCACAGCAGTTAGGGATTAAAGGAGATGTTATAAGAAAAGCATTACGTTCTTTTAGCGGAGTTAAACGCCGTTTTGATTATAGAGTAAATAATAAAACTCATATCTACATTGATGATTATGCGCATCATCCAGAAGAGTTAAAGGCTATAATTAATTCAGTAAGGCAATTATATCCAGATAAAAAAATTACTGGTATTTTTCAACCACACTTGTTTACTCGAACAAGAGATTTTGTTGAAGATTTTGCTAGTAGTTTAGATTTGCTCGACGAATGTTTTTTACTTGATATTTATCCTTCACGAGAATTGCCAATTGAAGGAGTAAACTCATTGTGGTTGTTGAATGAAATGAAATTAATAAAAAAACAAGTGATATCTAAAGAAGCATTGTTAGAAGTATTAAAAAAGAATAGACCAGAATTATTGTTAACAATGGGAGCTGGGGATATTGACAATCTGGTTATCCCAATTGAAACAATTTTTAATGATTAAAATAATAATCAACTATATAAGCTAAAAAATTATAATTAAATAGTATAAAAGTCAAAATTGAAAAAAATAAATTATAGAAAAATTTTAGTTACTATTCTTTGGATTATTGCAATTGCAGGTCTTGGAAGTTCTTTGAGTTTTGTTTCTAAAAGTGAAAATAATATTATTGCTAAAAATATAAATATTACGATTCTTAATAACGATAAGTTTTTATTTTTAAATGCAAGTGATATTAAAAAATATTTTAGCATACGAAATGATTCTATTCTTTCGCTCCCTTTAAAAACAATTAATATAAGAAAATTAGAAATGGATTTAAATTCTCATCCAGCGATTGAAAATGCCGAAGTTTCTCGCGATATAAACGGGGAAATTAAAATTGATGTTAAACAAAGAACTCCAGTACTTAGGATTTTTAATAAAAATGGAGAAAGTTACTATATAGATAGTGAATCAAAGCTAATGCCTCTAAACGAAAATTATTCTGCTCGTGTTATTGTGGCAAGTGGAGAAATTTTTGAGCCATATACCTATCGTTCAAAATTTTCAGTTAATCAAATTAAGAAAAATAAATTATATAGTGAACTTAGTATATTAGATGAAATTTATGATGTTTGCACATATATTAATAGCGATTCAATTCTTTCTCAGTTAATTCATCAAATAAATATTAATCCCGAAAAAGATTTAGAATTGTTTCCTGCAATCGGAAATCATAAAATTATTTTTGGTGATTCTCAAAATATGAGTGAAAAATTCAACAAACTGAAATTATTTTACTCTCAAGGGTTAAATAATTCAGATAGTTGGACTAAATATTCAGCTATTAATTTAAAATATAAAAACATAGTGGTTTGCACTAAAAATTAATTATTATGGAAAATATAACTACACAAATTATTAACAAAACTTCAGAACTAGTTGTTGGTCTTGATCTTGGTACAACAAAAATTGCCGCAATAGTAGGTAGAAAAAACGAATTTGGAAAAATAGAAATTTTAGGAGTAGGCAAATCAGAGTCGTTGGGAGTTAATCGAGGTGTTGTTGTTAATATCGAACAAACTGTATCATCCATTAAATCAGCGATAACAATTGCAGCAGATAAAGCAGGTGTTGATATAGGTGAAGTAATTGTTGGAATTGCAGGCCAACATATAAAAAGTATGCAACATCGAGGTATGATTACTCGAAAGAGTTTAGATGATGAAGTAAATCAAAAAGATATTGATGATTTAATTGATAACATGCATCGATTGGTAATGAGTCCGGGCGAAGAAATTATTCATGTTATTCCTCAAGAATATATTATTGATAAAGAGTCAGGAATTAAAAATCCAATCGGGCATGCAGGCATACGTTTAGAAGGTAACTTTCATATTATTACTGGGCAAGTAGCTGCTGTAAAAAATATTTTTAAATGTGTAGATCGCGCCGGATATAAAACTGTTGATTTACATTTAGAGCCATTAGCAAGTGCTGATGCTGTATTGAGTGATGAAGAAAAAGAAGCGGGTGTTATATTAGTCGATATTGGCGGCGGAACAACCGATGTAGCAATTTTTCATGATAGTATAATCCGACATACAGCAGTTATTCCTTTTGGTGGAAATATTATCACAGAAGATTTAAAAGAAGGTTGTGGTATTATTAGAACACAAGCAGAACAATTAAAAGTGAAATTTGGTTCAGCTTTGGCTCAAGAAAATCAAGAAAATGAAATAATTTCCATACCAGGATTAAGAGGTAGAAAGCATAAAGAAATCTCTGTTAATTTTTTAGCAAGAATTATTCAAGCTAGAATGCAAGAGATATTAGAATTTGTTTTATTTGAAATTAAAAGTAGCGGCCTTGAAAAAAAATTATCAGCAGGTATTGTTATTACTGGAGGAGGCTCTTTATTAAAACATTTATCTTCTCTTGTAATGCTTGAAACTGGAATGGATTGCAGAATTGGAACTCCAAACGAGCATTTAGCTGGGAACGATGATGAACTAAAAAATCCATCCTATGCAACTGCTGTTGGCTTAGTGATGAAGGGCATAGAAAAATACGAACGTGATTCTAAAAGAGGGGCTAATACAGTTAAGCAATCGATAGAACCCGATGAAAAAATAAAAGCAGAAACTCCCAATGAAAAAGAAAATATAAATATTGCAAATCATTCTCAAGCTAAAAAAGGGAATTTTCTATCACTTTTTTTAGATAGAGCAAAAGATTTTATGAGCGACGATGTTTAATCCATTAAATAAAAATTAATTAAATAAATATAATAATTTAAAAAATAATATCATGATGCAATTTGATTTACCACAAGAAGAAAACTCAATTATTAAAGTAATTGGTGTAGGCGGCGGCGGAAGTAATGCCGTTAACCACATGTACCGTTTAGGTATAAAAGGTGTGGAATTCATAGTATGTAATACCGATAAACAAGCGCTTGATAAAAGCCCAGTTCCTAATAAAGTTCAGTTAGGGTTTGAATCTACTAAAGGTCTGGGTGCTGGATCTATTCCTGATGTTGGCCGAGAAGCCGCTTTAGAATCAATTAACGAAATTAAACGTTTTTTGGGCGAGGGCACTCAAATGGTTTTTATTACCGCTGGTTTAGGAGGGGGTACCGGAACTGGAGCTGCACCTGTTATTGCTAGTATTGCAAGAGAGTTAGGCATTTTATCGGTTGGTATAGTTACCATTCCATTTGCTTTTGAAGGTAAAAAACGCAGAAGCCAAGCTGAAATTGGTCTAGAAGAAATGAAAAAGTATGTCGATACTTTGTTGGTGATTGGAAATGATAAGTTACGCGAAATTTATGGCAATTTAAAAATGAGCGAAGCTTTTGCTCACGCAGACGATGTATTAACTGGAGCTGCTAAATCAATTGCAGAAATTATTAGTTTACACATGCATATTAATGTAGATTTTAATGATGTAAAAACTGTTATGAAAGATAGTGGCAAAGCTATTATGGGTTCAGGAGTTGCAAGTGGAGAAAAGCGTGCCATTAAAGCAGTTGAAGAGGCCCTTAACTCTCCTTTATTAAATGATAATGATATAACCGGAGCTCGCCATGTATTATTAAATATCATGAGCGGAACCGACGACATTGATATGGATGAGTTTGGAGAAATTACAGATTTTATTCAAGAGGCCTCAGGCGGAACAGCTGAATTAATAACTGGTTATGGAACAGACCCTTCATTAGGTGATAATGTGAGCGTAACAATTATTGCAACTGGATTTAATTCAAAACAAGAAACCGGTTTTGAAACACCTATGATAAAAGAAAGAAAGATTGTAAATCTAGATGAAAAAACTCCCGAGCCTCTAAGTCAAACAATTGTAATAAACGAAGTTAATACAGACGAAGCTTTTGTTTATACTAAACAAGAAATTGACACTCCTGTTTCGGAAAACATTCCAACTCAAATAGAAGAGGAAATTGTTTCGCGCTTTGAAACAAATATTAATTCACAAGAAAATAATAAAGCTATTGAATTTACATTTAATAATATCGACGAAAAGAATGTAAATTTCTTAGATGAAACTAAAGCTATGAAAATTGTTAATCAAGAAACTATTAGTCGTGAAGAACAAATCAAATTAGCTCAAGATCGGATTCGAAAATTAAAAGACATTACCCTAAGAATGAAAAGCCCAGAAGGTTTAGCCGCACTTGAAAAACAAACAGCTTTTGAACGTAAAAACATTATTCTCGAAAATAAAATGCCAAGCCTTGAATCAAATGTTTCTCGTTATACTTTATTCGAAGATGAAAATAAAAAAATTGAAATTAGACCAAATAATTCATTTTTACACGACAATGTAGATTAACTATTTAATTAAAATAAAAAAATGCTACTCTTTATGGGTAGCATTTTTTTTAATCAAAAACTTATAAATTATTTTAAATAACAATATTCACAATTTTATTAGGCACAATAATTATTTTTTTTGGAGCCTTATCCTCTAAATATTTTTTTACATCAGCTCTATTCATTATTTCTTTTTCAATTTCTTCTATAGTTAAATTAACAGGAAGTTCAATGTTTAATCGCATTTTTCCGTTAAAAGAAATAGGATAGTTAAATGAATCGTTTATCAAAAACTCTTCTTGGCATATTGGAAATTTTTCTAAACTAATGCTTTCTTTATGACCAATTCTATTCCATAATTCTTCAGAAATATGAGGTGCATAAGGTGATATTAAAATTAACAATGGTTCCAATATAACTCGTTTATTACATTTAACTTCAGTTAATTCATTTACACAAATCATAAAATTACTAACAGAGGTATTAAACGAAAATCTTTCAATATCTTCTGTAATTTTTTTAATTGTTTTATGAAGTGTTCTCAATTCTTCTTTACTCGGATTATCATCAGTAACAAAAATTTCGTTATTTAGAAAAAACAGACGCCATAGCTTTTTTAAGAAACCCGATACGCCTGAAATTCCATTAGTATTCCATGGTTTACTTTGTTCTATTGGCCCTAAAAACATTTCATATAATCTTAATGTGTCGGCGCCAAATTTATCACAAATGTCATCTGGAGATACCACATTCCATTTCGATTTAGACATTTTTTCAACTTCATGATCACAAATAAAATCACCATTTTCTTCTTTAATAAAATCAGCATCGGTATATTCAGTTCGCCATT
>Ga0192647_100404_pt1 | contig 30601 bp, 30 predicted proteins | sample LauGreFa1BDMLBSN_2_FD_133046 | JGI IMG/M metagenome (GOLD analysis project Ga0192647, IMG submission 133046) | Freshwater lake microbial communities from Lake Michigan, USA - Fa13.BD.MLB.SN - reassembly | ecosystem: Environmental > Aquatic > Freshwater > Lake | place: Lake Michigan, USA... | reverse complement strand
GCTAGCGTAGGGTTTTGACTGCGCAGGTGGTGTGGCAATGTGCACAGTAGATGAATGTGTCGCCACAAGGGGCGGCGGCGAAGGTGGCGCCACCACGGGAGCAGGCGGTGCAGGCGGAGCGCGTGGTGCAGGCGGGGCAGGCGGGGCAGGCGGAGCGGGCGGAGCAGGCGCAGCGGGTGGTGCAGGAGGTGCAGGTGGTGCAGGCGGAGCGGGCGGAGCAGGTGGAGCAGGTGGAGCAGGTGGAGCAGGTGGAGCAGGCGGAGCAGGTGGTGCAGGCGGAGCAGGTGGAGCAGGTGGTACTGCAACGGGCGGTGGCGGTGTCTGAATCACTGGTGGTGGTACCTTGGGCAGTTCAGGCGGGGATTCGATTTTTTTGGGCGGTGTGGGCGGCGCTGGTGGAATAGTCACTTCTTGGAGTAGCACCGCTTCCAGTGGCTTCTTGATTAGCATGATTCCTTGCCGCGCTAAGCCTGATACCAGTACATAGCCGGCCACCACATGCACCAAAACGACCAAGGCGATGCCCTTAAACCTGCGGCGATTGTCCTGCTGCCCAAAACCGTAAGGTGATCGGCTATCGCCAATACTGCCTGCTACCGCCAGATCACCCAGAGCACTCATCGGGCAAACTGCTCCGCGCCGATCACGGCAATCTTGGTCAGTCCGTGGCGTTTAGTTCCAGCCAGTACATTGGCAAATATCGCGTAGCGCGCGTCTTTATGGGGGCGTATATGCACTTCGGGCTGTATCGCCGATTGGCCTATGGACTGCAATTTTTGGTCCAACTCGGTCAGGGACACGACTTGTCCATTCCATTGCAGATGATTGTCCGCGTCAATTTCAATCCGGATTTTTTCGACTTTTTCCCGATGAGATGCCGCGCCCACCGGCATCTCCAGATTCACCGCATGCAGTTGTATGGGGATGGTGATGATCAGCATTACGAGTAAAACCAGCATCACGTCTATCAGCGGCGTGGTGTTGATCTCCATCATCAACTCGGGCTCATCATTTGTGCTGGGTTTTCCAATTTGCATGACCATGGCGGGGGATTCCTTGGACGCTTTAGTTCAGTGGCGGCGGTTCGGTGATGAACGCCACCTTGACAATACCCGCGCGCTGGCATGCGAGTAGAACCCTGCCTACACCTTCGTAGCGCGCCGCCATATCGCCTCGTACCTGCACCTCTGGCTGTGGCTTCATATCGGCAACTTTTCTGAGTTTTTCGGTGAGGGAATCTAAGCTGGCGACCGGCGTTTCATACCAAAAAATCTGGCTTTTCGCGTCCACTGAAATAACGATGTTTTCCGCCTTGCCCTCACGTTTGCTATCTCGCGCTTCGATGCGTTCTTTGGGTAATTTGACTGGGATGGACGCGGTCACTACGGGGATGGTGATCAGGAAAATAATCAGCAATACCAGCATTACATCCACTAATGGCGTGGTGTTAATGGAAGCGATCACGGCGTCTTCGTCACCGTCCGGGCCGGGGCCCACGTTGATAGCCATAGTGGTTTGTCTGCGCTTGGGGGCGCTCAGTTTTTGATGGTGCCCAGCACCACCGCATGCAGGTCGCTGCCAAAGGCACGCACCTCATCCATTACCGCTTTATTGCGTCGCACTAGCCAGTTGTAAGCTAGCACCGCAGGGACGGCTACAGCCAAGCCGATGGCTGTCATGATCAGAGCCTCGCCCACCGGGCCTGCCACTTTGTCGATCGAGGCCTGGCCTGAAATACCAATCGCTGTAAGGGCGTGGTAAATACCCCAAACCGTCCCGAACAAGCCGACAAACGGGGAGGTGGAGCCTACCGTGGCTAAAAAGGCCAGGCCATTTTGGGTATTGCTCTGCACCCGGTCCACTGCGCGCTGGATGGCCATGGCAATCCAGTCATTGAGCGGGATATGGCCCATCAGCCCGTGGTGTTTGTGGACCGCAGTACCTGCTGCATCGGCAAGGAAGCGGTAGGGACTGTCCGGCGACAGTGCGGCGGTGCCTTCGGCCACGGTATCGGCACTCCAAAAAGCCTGGGCATCTTTGGCCTGCCGCCCCATTTTGCTCTGCTCAAGCACCTTGACAATCATGATGTACCAGCTGCCCATGCTCATGATGAGGAGTAACAGCAAGACTAATTTGGTAACTAGGTCCGAGCCCAGCCACAGGGCTTCCATGCCGTAGGGATTGGTCGTCACCACGGTGCTCAGGGCGCCGTTTGCCGCTGGTACTGCCGGGACCGCACTTTGGGCCAGAGCGGCCGACGCCAAAAACAACCATAAAAGTGCGCCTGCCAGGACCTTAGCCGGCCGCAAGGTAGGGAAATTATTCCGCATTCCAATTCCTTCCATTTCTACTGGGGCGCATCGTAAAAGACTTATGTGTCGCGCTTGTATCAGCGCAGCACGACCCGCGCAGCGCCCGTCTGCGTCTCGATAGTTCCAATCTCAAACACCGTCTCGCCCACTTCACGCAAAAATTGAGCGCAAGCTGCTGCATGGGCCACATCAATCACCACCACCATGCCGATGCCGTTGTTAAAGGTGCGATTCATCTCGACATCGTCAATGCCGGCGGTGGCTTGCAGCCAGGCAAAGAGCTCGGTTTGCGGCCAGCTGCCTTTAACTAGCCGGGCGGCACAGTCAACGGGCAGCACGCGCGGAATGTTTTCCAGCAAACCGCCGCCGGTGATATGGGCCAGCGCCTTGATGGGGTGCGCGGCCAGCGCGGCCAATACGTTTTTTACATACAAGCGGGTCGGCTCCATCAAGGCATGCTTAAAGGGTTTGCCATCGAGCGTGTCGGGCAATTGCCCTGCGGCGCGCTCAATGCATTTGCGCACCAGACTAAAACCATTGGAATGAACGCCGCTAGAGGCCAGGCCCAGCACCACGTCGCCCGGCTTCACATCCGCGCCGCTCAAGATTTTGGATTTTTCGACTGCGCCCACCGCAAACCCTGCTAGGTCGTACTCCCCTGCCGGGTACATGCCCGGCATTTCCGCGGTTTCGCCGCCGATCAGCGCGCAGCCCGACAACTCGCAGCCTTTGGCAATCCCGCCGATCACGGCTGCTGCCGTGTCCACGTCCAGCTTGCCGCAGGCAAAGTAGTCCAGAAAAAACAGGGGCTCGGCGCCTTGCACCAGCACATCATTGACGCTCATGGCCACCAGATCGATGCCCACGGTGTCGTGCATATTCCATTCAAACGCGAGTTTGAGCTTGGTGCCTACGCCATCGGTGCCGCTGACCAGCACCGGCTCTTGGTAGCGCTTGGGCACCTCAAATAGCGCCCCAAAGCCGCCAATACCCGCCAGCACGCCTTCGCGCATGGTTTTGCGCGCCAAGGGCTTGATACGCTCCACCAGCGCGTCCCCGGCGTCAATGTCCACGCCGGCAGACTTGTACGACAAAGGGCTGGCAGCGGGAGGGGGCGAAGTGGTCATGCAATGTGCGGGGCTGGGGCAGGCGTGCCTGCGAGGGGGGAATCGGGGCGCGCCCGATAGAATCAGCGTTTGATTTTACGGTCTTAGCCCGGCCCCTTCTGGAGAAGCATTGACGGACTCCCAAAAAAGCGCGGCCGCCTGGGCTGCCATTGTTGCCCTGTGCGTATTGACCCTATGGTTGCTGGCGCCGGTGCTGGCCCCATTCGCGGTGGCCGCTGTCTTGGCCTATGCCCTTACCCCGCTGGTGGACTGGTTCGATGCCCGCTTTCGTGGCGCACTGCCTCGCATGTTGGCGGTAGTGCTGGTGGAATTGCTGGTTTTGGTGCTGATGGTGGGCTTGGTGCTGCTATTGGTCCCGATTCTGGTAAAGGAATTACCGCTCATGCGGGAGCAGTTGCCCGGCTTTCTGGAGCAGTTCAACGCCGCCATCCAGCCCACGCTGCGCAAACTAGGCCTGCACTTCAGTCTGGAGCCCGCGGGCATCAAAGCCTTTGTCATGACCTATCTCAGCGCCAATGTCGAAGACGTGATGGGCTCTTTCCTGTCCTCCATCAAGCTCGGCGGCAGTGCCGCATTGGCGGTGGCTGGCAATTTGGTGCTGATTCCAGTGGTTTTGTTTTATTTGCTCATGGACTGGGACCGTTTTATGGTCGGCTTGCGCACCCTCATCCCGCCGCGCTACCGCGAAAACACCCAAAGCTTTTTGGTCGATGCCGACCAGGTACTAGGCGAATACCTGCGTGGGCAACTGGTGGTCATGGGGGTGCTGGCGGTGTACTACAGCGTGGCCCTGGCCTTGTTTGGTTTGGACCTTGCGCTGCCCATTGGCGCGTTTACCGGCCTGGCGGTGTTTGTGCCTTATCTAGGTTTTGGGCTGGGTATGGTGCTGGCGCTGTTGGCCGGGCTGCTGGAGTTCTCGGCCACCGCCGGGCCTTCGTATGCGCTGACGATGGTCGCCGTGGTCTTTGGCCTGGGCCAGGTGCTGGAGAGCTTTTTCCTCACCCCGCGCCTGGTTGGCGAACGCATAGGCCTGCACCCGCTGGCCGTCATCTTCGCGCTGATGGCTTTTGGTCAGGTGTTCGGCTTTGTCGGTATATTGGTGGCCCTGCCGGCCAGCGCGGTGTTGCTGGTGGCCATCCGACGTTTGCGCAATAGCTATATAGCCAGTGGCCTGTACCAGCGCTAAACCATGGTGATGCAGCAAATCGCGCTCGACATCGCCATGCCCGGCCCGGCCACGCTTGACAATTTTTTCCCCGGCCCCAATAGCGCCGTCCATGCCCACTTGCAACGCCTGGTGCAAGGCCAGCAAGTGCCTGACGCGCTGGCCGTGCCTACTTATCTGTGGGGCCTTGAAGGAAGCGGCAAGACGCATTTACTGCGCGCGGTACGCGAAGGCCTGCGCGCGCGCGGCGCGAGTGCTGGCTGCCTGGACGCATCCGAGGCCGCGCCGCCTGAGTTTGACGAATCCTGGGCTATGGTGCTAATGGACGATGTGCACCTGTATGGTGCCGAGCAGCAGCACACCGCTTTTCAGTGGTTCGTACAAGCGCACAGCCTGCAACGCCCGGTGCTGGCCGCTGGCAGCAGCGCACCGGCCGATTTGCTCTTGCGCGAAGACCTGCGCACCCGCCTAGGCTGGGGCCATATATTTTTGATGCAGCCCCTGGGCGAAGCGCAAAGCCGCGCCGTGTTGCGCCAGGCGGCCGATGCGCGTGGCCTGTTTTTAAGCGACGAGGTGATGGACTACACATTGCGCCGTTTCAGCCGCGACCTGGGCAGCCTGCTGGCCTTGCTCGACGAGCTAGACCGCTACGCGCTGCAAACCCAGCGCGCTATCACCATCCCCCTGATCCGTTCAATGTTGGAGAACACATGAGTTTGCCCAAGCTGGCCCTGTTTGACCTGGACCACACGCTAATCCCTTTTGATTCTGATTACAGCTGGGGCCAGTTCGTTTCCCGCCTGGGTTGGACCGACCCGGTAGAGCACACACGGCGAAACGATATCTTTTATGCCCAATACAAAGCCGGGACCTTGGACATTTTTGAATACGCCCGTTTTGCTACCGCCGCATTTGTAGAGCGGGGCGAAGCGGCGGCGCGCGAGGCGCATGCCCGCTATATGGAAGAAGTGGTCAAGCCCGGCTTGTTGCCACAAGCTTTTGAATTGGTGCGCCAGCACAAAGCCGAGGGTGCCACCGTGATTGTGGTGACGGCGACCAATGAATTTGTCACCCGCCCGATTGCCGCCGCCCTGGGCGCGGACGAATTAATGGCTGTCGATTTGCAGCGCGATACCGCGCCCGGCGGTAGCGGCTGGTTTACCGGTGAGGTGCGCGGCGTGCCCAGCTTTCGCGAGGGCAAGGTAGCGCGTGTCGAGGCCTGGCTGGCGGCGCGCAATTTGGGTTGGCAGGACGTACACAGCACTTTTTACTCCGACTCCATTAACGACCTACCGCTTTTGGAAAAAGCCAATGTACCCGTAGCCACGAATCCGGATGATCCCCTGCGCGCCATTGCCGCCGAGCGCGGATGGCGCATACTCGAACTCTTCGCCTGAAGGCGGCGCAAGGTGTGCCTGTAGATACTGGCCCGGCGCAACTGTGTTTTTATGATCAAAAAATTTATTACAAACTTGTTGGCTAAAGCCACCGGCAGCAGCCCTACCGGCGGTAAACCTTCTCTGGGTAAGCGCGTGGACGTGCCGGTACAAACCCACGGCATCGATCTCACGCTGGTCGATGATCGCGCTGCCAATGTGGTGCGTACATTGCAGGATGCGGGTTTTGTAGCCTACATCGTTGGCGGTGCGGTGCGCGACTTGCTGCTGGGCCTGCGCCCTAAGGACTTTGACGTTGCCACCGACGCTACGCCCGAGCAAGTCAAATCTCTGTTCCGCCGCGCCTTCATCATCGGACGGCGCTTTCGCATCGTGCATGTGGTCTATGGCCGGGGCCGCGAGCATGAAGTCATCGAGGTCTCTACCTTCCGTGCCTATTTAGACAACGCCGCAGCCGAGCAAGTGGCGGGCAATGAAAAAACCAGCAAGAGCGAGCTGGCCGGCATGAAGCATGCGGTGGACTCCACGGGCCGCGTACTGCGCGACAACGTCTGGGGCCCGCAAGAAGAAGACGCGGTGCGCCGCGACTTCACCATCAACGCCATGTACTACGACCCGCAAACGCAAGTGCTGGTCGATTACCACGGCGGCATCAAAGATGCCAAAAACAAAACCCTCAAGATGATTGGCGACGCCGGCGTGCGCTACCGCGAAGACCCGGTGCGCATCATCCGCGCGGTGCGCTTTGCGGCCAAGTTGGCGCCGCTGGGCTTTAAGGTGGACAGCAAAACCGCAGCCCCTTTGCGCAAATGCCTGCCACTGCTGGCCGATGTGCCGCAAAGCCGCTTGTTTGACGAAATGCTCAAGCTCTTGCAAACCGGGCACGCGCTGGCCTCGATTGCGCAATTGCGCAAATTGGGGCTGGAGCGCGGTATTTACCCCTTGCTCGATCTGGTGGTCGAGCGCGCCGACCACGCCTTTGTCACCACTGCTTTGCAGGACACCGACCGCCGCGTGGGCGAGGGCAAACCGGTAGCACCCAGCTTTTTGCTGGCTTGTGTGCTCTGGGCCGATGTGCGCGATGGCTGGGCCGCGCGGCAGGCCGAGGGCCAGCACGCGCACCCGGGTTTGCAGGACGCGATCGACGATGTGTTTAACGCCCGCATTGGCGATGTGTCCGGGCGTGGCAAATTGGCCGCCGATATGCGCGAAATCTGGATGATGCAGCCGCGCTTTGACAAGCGCGTGGGCAGCGCGCCTTTTGGTCTGGTGCAGCAAGAGCGCTTTCGCGCCGCCTTTGACTTTATGCGACTGCGCGCCGACATCGGCGAAGTGGACGAAGTGCTGGCCGACTGGTGGCAAGAATTCTCCACCGGCGACGATGCCATGCGCGAAGACCTAGTGGACCAGGTGCGCAAAGAAAACCTCAAGCGCCCGCGTGCGGTGCGCGCACCCCGTCCTGCGTCCGCGCCACGCCGAGCGACTGGAGATACCTATGCGGGCGGTGACAGCGCGCCGGCCCAGCCTGCTGAGTCGGCACAAGGTGCAAGCGGTGACGAAGCGGCTTATGACGATGCGGGCGACGCGCCCAAAAAACGCCGTCGCCGCCGTCGCGGTGGTGCCGGTCGCGCAGCGGGCGACGGCCCAGCGCTGGGCGGCCCTGCCGATTCCAACTAGACAGCCCGGCCTATGCGCGAGCCCCTGATTGCCACCATCGGCCTGGGTGCCAATTTGGGTGACGCACGCCAGGCGGTACAAGACGCCATGCAGGCCATTGCCACTTTTGAACACTGCCAGTGGCATGCGGCTTCGCCCCTGTACCGCAGCGCACCCGTGGATTCCAGCGGGCCCGATTACTTCAATGCCGTCCTGCAAATTTCCACGCGCCTGAGTGCTCCCGATTTGCTAGACCGCTTGCACCAATTGGAGCGCGGTGCCGGGCGCGAGCGCCCTTACCGCAACGCCCCGCGTACGCTGGATTTGGATATCTTGCTCTATGGCGCCGCGCGTATCGACAGCCCACGCCTGACCGTGCCGCATCCGCGTATGTACCAGCGGGCTTTTGTTTTGCGTCCTTTGGCCGATATCGCGCCTGCTTGGGTTAGCGCGCAAGCGTTGCAAGCCGTGGCTGACCAGGCCATAGAGCGTGTCGCCGAGCCGCTTTTGCGCGAGCGGGCAGCCGGCCCGCAAGGTGTGGCGCAATGCAGTGCAGGGCGTGCATGATGGACACCATGAATGCCATGGCCCAGCCGCTAAGCCCCGCCATAGACGCGGCACGCGTAGAACTGGACACGGCGGCCGGGCGAGTCAGTGTTTATTGGTCGCTACCCGAAAAGGCCGATGCGCAGTTGGCGCCGCTGCTACTGATTCACAGCGTGAATGCTGCGGCATCGGCTGCCGAAGTAGCGCCGCTGTTTCGTCACTACAGCGCAGAGCGCATTGTGTTGGCCATGGAGCTTCCAGGCTTTGGTTTTTCAGAGCGAGCTGAGCAGCTCTACACGCCCAGGCTGATGACCGATGCCATCCATGCCGTGCTGGCAGCAATGGCCCAGCGCCATGGTGATGTCCCGATCGATGTGCTGGCGGTGTCCCTGTCTTCGGAGTTTGCCGCAAGGGCGGCGATGGAAGCGCCACATCGCATTGCGCGCTTGGCACTGGTCAGCCCCACGGGCCTGAGTGGGCGCCGCGTCCGTAAAGCGCCCTTGGGCAGCACTTTGTACAAGGCAGGCGTCCACGCGTTTTTGCAACGGCCATTGTGGTCCCAAGCTTTGTTTGAATTGCTGACGCGGCCTGGTGTAGTGCGCTATTTCCTGCGCCGAACTTTTGGTAGCGAGACCATCGACGAAAGCCTGTGGCACTACTGCGTAGTCACGGCGCGCCAGCCGGGTGCCCGCCACGCGCCTTTGTGTTTTTTGTCGATGGCTATGTTCAGCACTGACATTCACACGGTGTACGAAGCCCTGCCATGCCCGGTATGGGTTTCCATGGCGACGCGCGGCGACTTCACCGATTACCGGGGCCTGGCCTTGCTCACAACACGCAAGCGCTGGCAGGCTGCTTTAGTGCCAGGCGGCGCACTGCCGTATTTTGAAGATACACCGGGGTTTGTGGCGCGTTTGGCGCCTTTTTGGCGTGCATCGCCAGGCCTGGGGGCGGGCGCATAATGGGTGGGCTATAGCCCGCACGCAGCGCATACCACGGCGTGGCCTGGGAACTTGAAAAATGTTTAACAAGAAGGAAAACTCCATGGAACCCCATATCGCCCAAAAGTCTCCTTACGCCAGCAATGTGGAGGCGGGCAAAGATTACTACTGGTGCTCCTGCGGGCAAAGCAAGTCGCAACCATTTTGCGATGGCTCGCACAAAGGCAGCGAGTTCACCCCTGTGAAATACCACGCCGAAGAAACCAAGACGGTGTATTTTTGCGGTTGCAAACACAGCGCTGCCAAGCCCTTGTGTGATGGTGCGCACAAAGCACTGGCCTAAATGTTGCTCCAGAAAAAATGCCACCTTCGGGTGGCATTTTTTTGGCTATAGCGCGCAGAGGATGCGATAAGCGCTTGGCGCAGCTAAAGCCTGAACCCGCAGGGTTCAAGCACTGGCAGCGATCAAGGTCTTGGTGTAGGGGTGTTGCGAGTCATTGAGTACCGCGTCGGCGGCACCCATTTCGACCACCTGTCCATCTTTCATTACCAAGACCTCATGGGCCATGGCCCGAATCACCGCCACATCGTGGGTGATGAGCAAGTAACTTAAGCCCCGATTGCGCTGTAAGCCCTGCAGCAAGCGCAGCACTTGTTTTTGAATCGTCACGTCTAGCGCACTGGTGGGTTCATCGAGTACCAGCAAGCGCGGATCGACAATCAGGGCCCGCGCAATCGCCACGCGCTGGCGCTGCCCACCGGAAAACTCATGCGGGTAGCGCGCCAGCAAGTTGGGAAACTGCTCCTCAGTCAAGCCCACCTCGGCCAGGGTTTGCAACACGCGTTGCTGTCGTTGCGCAGGACCTAATTCGGTGTGGTGCACCAGCAGGCCTTCGCCCACAATTTCAGCCACCGTCATACGCGGTGAGAGCGATGAAAACGGGTCTTGAAAAACCACCTGCATGGAGCGACGCAAGCGCTGGTCGGACAATTTGTCTTTGCCCCAGCCCTGGCCATCAAAGCGTATCTTTCCACCCTGCGGATGCAAGCCCAGGACAGCCAGCGCAAGGCTGGACTTGCCCGACCCGGATTCACCAATGACGCCCAGCGTACGCCCAACACCAATCGAAAAATTAGCCTGGTGCACTGCCGTGAAACTACCTTTTTTAAACCACCCACGCCAGCCTGGTAGCGGCACCGGGTAATCCACCTTCACATCTTTGGCCTCCAGCAAAGCGGCACCTGCACTGGCGACGGCCTCCAGTGGATCTCGGCTGGGCGTGCTGTCAATCAGCTTGCGGGTGTAGGCGTGCTGGGCATGCGCAAACACTTGGGCAACACTGCCAGACTCCACCAGATAGCCGTTTTCCATCACGGCCACCCGATCAGCAAATTTGCGCACCAAGTTCAGATCGTGGGTAATCATCAAAACTGCCATGCCGGTTTCACGCTGTAGGTCTTGGAGTAAATCCAAAATTTGCGCTCGCACGGAGACGTCTAAGGCGGTGGTGGGTTCATCGGCCAGCAAGAGGCGGGGCTTACAGGCCAAGGCCATGGCGATCATGGCGCGTTGTCGCTGACCGCCCGATAACTGGTGCGGGAAAGCATTAGCCCGGCGCGCTGGCTCCGGCATGCCGGTTTTCTCCAACAATTCAATCGTGGCCTTCGCTGCTTGTGCTGCGCTCAGACCGAGCTTTAGCTGGACCACTTCGGCAATTTGATTGCCAATGGAGAAAAGCGGGTTCAAGGCCGTCATCGGCTCTTGGAAAATCATGGCAATTTCCTGGCCTCGGACCGCGCGCATGGCTTCTTCTGACAACGAGAAAAGATCCTTTGTTCCGCTGGTACCGTTCAATTGTGCGGTGCCAGAGCAACGCCCGTTGCCCAGCAGGCCTAGTAGGCTAAGCGCTGTAACCGTTTTACCCGAACCCGACTCGCCCACCAGGGCCAGTTTTTCTCCGGGGGCAATGGAGAAATCTATGCCTTTGACAACCTCTTTAGGGCCAAAGTGGACCCGCATATTGGAGACGCTCAGCAGTGTCATTGCGGCCCTCCTGCAGCAGCGTCTTGATCTGCCTTGCGCGGATCAAGCGCATCGCGAAGCGCATCACCCATAAAGGTCAGAAGCAATAAAGTGATCACCAAAACCAAAAAAGTGAAAACCGATATCCACCAGGCATCGATGCTGTTTTTGCCCTGAAGCAAGAGCTCGCCTAAAGACGGGGTACCCGGCGGAACGCCCAGCCCGAGAAAGTCCAGCGATGTCAGCGCCAAAATTGCGCCGCTCATGCGAAACGGTAAAAAGGTGACCACCGGCGTCATGCTATTGGGCAATATATGCCGGGTGATGATGCGCCAATTACTCACACCCAAGGCCCGTGCCGCGCGTACATAGTCCAACTGGCGGTTACGCAAAAACTCTGCGCGTACGTAGTCGGAAAGCCCCATCCAGCCAAACAAACTCAGTAGCACCAGCAACAGCGCAATGCTCGGGGCAAACACCGCGCTGAAAATGATGAGCAAATACAGCTCGGGCATGGACCCCCAAATTTCAATAAAGCGCTGAAATGCCAGGTCGGTGCGGCCTCCGAAAAAGCCTTGTATCGCGCCGGTAATGACTCCCAACAAAGTCCCGCTGATCGTCAGCGCCAGCGCGAAAAGCACACTCACACGGAAACCGTAAATCAGCTGGGCCAGTAAGTCTCGCCCACGGTCATCGGTGCCCAATAAATTGTCTTTGGTCGGGCGCGAAGGATTCGGTTCCTTCGCAAAATAATTGAGCGTTTTGTAGCCATAAGGATTGGGTGCGAAAACTGCCCAGTTACCCTCTTTCGCCAGCGCCTCGCGTATAAAAGGATCCAGATAATCGGTGGGGGTGTCGAAATCGCCACCAAAGGTTTTTTCCGGGTATTCCTGCAATACCGGGAAATAGGTTTGCCCCTGGTAGCGGACGATCAGCGGGCGGTCGTTGGAGATCAACTCTGCACACAAACTGAGCGCCACCAGGCAGCAAAAAATAAGCAGGCTCCAGTAGCCTACTTTGTTGCGTTTAAAGCGCAACCATGCGCGGTGTCCCGGCGAGAGGCTGAGTGTGGGGGTTTGCATGGCTGTGGGGCTCACTTGTCGCACCTGCCGATCAATCAAAGCGCACGCGAGGGTCTACCCACACGTAACACAGATCGGAAATCAACTTGGTTACCAGCCCGATGAGGGTGAAGAGGTACAAGGTACCCAGGACCACCGGGTAATCACGCCGAATTACGCTCTCAAAGCTGAGCAAACCCAGGCCATCGAGGGAAAACAAGGTTTCAATCAGCAGTGAACCGGTGAAAAACGCACCCACAAAGGCTGCCGGAAAATGCGTCACGATCGGAATCAAGGCGTTGCGCATGACATGCTTCCAAAGTACCTGGCGCTCTGCAAGGCCTTTGGCACGTGCCGTGACCACATACTGCTTGCGAATCTCCTCTAGAAAGGCGTTCTTGGTCAGCATGGTGATCACCGCAAAGCTGCCCAACACCATGGACGTAACAGGCAGCACGATATGCCAAAGGTAATCCACGATACGCGCGCCCCAGGATAATTCTTCCCAATTGCTGGAGGTCAATCCACGCAGCGGAAACCATTGCAATTGCCCCCCGAAAACAACCAGCAATACGACGCCCAACACAAAGCCGGGTATCGCATAACCGAGCAGGACGAGCACGCTAGTGAGCATATCGAACCGACTGCCGGCACGCACCGCTTTGGCGATCCCCAGGGGTACCGCCACCAGGTAGCTGATGAAAAAAGTCCATAGACCCAAGCTGATAGATACCGGGAGCTTCTCAATGATTAAGGTGCTGACGTCTTTGTTTTGGAAAAAGCTTTTGCCCAAATCAAAGCGCGCAAATTGCCCGATCATTTGAATAAAGCGCTCGCTAGGCGGCTTGTCGAATCCGTAAAGCGCTTTGATTTGTTCTAGCCGCTTCGTATCTACCCCTTGCGATCCGCGGTAAGACATACCGGCGCCTTCGCCCCCAGGCCCTGCCGCCTTGGCCTCTGCCAAGTATTGCTCTACTGGCCCGCCAGGTACAAACTGAATCACCGCAAAGGTGATCAACAACACGCCCAGCAAGGTGGGGATCATCAACAAAACACGCTTAAGAATGTATTGAAACATGTTTATCTCGCCCACCAAGTTTGGACTGCCCACAATTCATTGGCTGCATAGGGGGGCATGCTAGGAGGCAGCGCCAAGCGCTGCGCGCTGTACACCATCCGATGCGTACCTGCTGTCCATTGCGGAACAAAGAGGTGGCTGTGCGCAACCACGCGCTCCAGTGCGCGGCATGCATGGAGCATCTGCCCTTTGCTTTTCGCGCTGGTCAAACGCTCCAGCAGGGCATCGACCGCTGGGTTTTTTATGCCGGTCAAGTTTCCAGAGTCCTCGGTATCGGCTGCCTTGCTGCCGAATAAATCTACGTAATCCTGGCCAGGATTGTTGGTTCCCTGGTAGGCGATGGACACCATATCAAATTGAAATTTTTGCAGCCGCTCCTGGTACAAGGAAAAGTCAACGGGCCTGAAGCTCATTTCAATGCCGATTTTTTCCAGATTGCGCACCCAGGGCGCCGTCAACCTGGCGGAACCTTCGTTGCTGTCGAGAAACTCAATGCGAAAGATTTCGCCTTTGTCATTGCGCAGCTTGCCATCGCGTACTTCCCAGCCGGCTTCTTTTAACAGGACAAGCGCCCGGCGCAGATTGCTGCGCAAAGACGAATCTCCGTCGGTACGAGGTGGCTTGGCCATAGGGCCAAAGCTGGCAGCGGGAATGTGCTTGCGCCAAGGCTCCAGCAGGGCCAGCTCTTCCTGGGCGGGCATGCCGCTGGCCTGGCAGTCGGTATTGCCGAAGAGCCCGACCACGCGCTGGTAGGCGCCATAAAACATCTGTCGGTTCATCCACTCGTAGTCCAAGGCCAGGCCAATGGCCTCGCGCACCCGCACATCCTGAAATAGCGGACGCCGGGTGTTGAACACAAAGCTTTGAAAGCCGGTAGGCAGTCGGTGCTTGAATTCGGTTTTTACCAACTCGCCGCTGTCAAAGCGCTTGCCGTTTACCCTGCGTGCCCAGTCACCGGCAGAAAAAAAGCGCATCAGGTCGAACTCTCCGGCTTTCACGGCTTCGAGCCTGGCGGTGTTGTCTTTGTAAATTTTTATCGTGACACGGTCAAAATTGGCAGTTCCTTTTCGCACATTGAGGTCTTTGGCCCAGTATTGCGGATCGCGGACATAGGTAATGTCTTTGCCGAACTTGACCGGCCCGATCTTGAAAGGGCCGCTGCCAATCGGATGCTCCATCACTATCTTGTCGAAGGATTTAGGTTTGCCGTTTTCGACGCCCCAGCTGCGGCTGAAAATTGCCATGGAGCCCACCGTGAGCGGCGTCTCGCGGTTGGCGCGGCTAAACCTGAACCGCACCGTGCGGTCGTCCACGATGTCCACTGCGGACACATCGGCGAGCAAGGTCTTAAATGCCGGTGAGGTGTGCGGCCCCAGGTAGGTATCAAAACTGTGCTTCACATCGGCTGCCAATACCGGGTCACCGTTATGAAAGCGGGCAGCCGGGTTTAGTGTGAACACGACAGACAGCAAGTCCGGTGCGGTCTCTACGCTTTTGGCTAGCAGGCCATAGGCGGAATCGGTCTCATCTTGGGAGGCAGCCAGCAGGCTGTCAAACATGAGATTGGCCAGGTAAGCCGGCGCGCTGCCTTTGATGGTGAAGGGGTTGAACTTATCAAACGTCGATACCCGCAGGCCGCTAACCATGCGCAATTCGCCGCCTTTGGGGGCTTGCGGGTTCACATAGTCAAAGTGACTGAAGTTTTCCGTGTATTTGAGGTCGCCCCACAGCGCATAGCCGTGTGCCGCCCAGCAGGGCAGGCTAACCAAGAGTGAAAAAATGCTAATTACCAGGATTCGCATGGGCAAAGCGTAAGCGGGCATTACAAGGTGTACAAATCGAAATCTAAAAATGTGGGATGAACTACCCCCAATATAAGCGAAAGCAGCAAAAAGCCTTGCAATACCCGCAGGGTGCCGTTGGCATCACAGGCGCATTAAAAGCCTAACGGCGTCTAAGCAGCGGCAGCTTGCACAGCCCGCGTCGCCGCGCTTTGCCACCATCCGTTGCGTCCATAGACTTTGGCGGTTTGGTGGCAGCAGTCCACCAGAGTGATGGTACGCACATCGCGGCGGGTGCGGGCTTGGCGCAGCAGCTCGGGCCAGGGCAGGGCAGTCGGCGCTTTGCCAAGTTGCAGGTCGGCCACAGCCACTGTGGCGGCAAAGTCCTGCCAATACGTGCGCAGCGCCAATTCGGGTTCATCCATATGCGGCAGGATACGGCGCATGGCGTCGGCACTGGTCACCAAGGCTAGCGCGGCCGCATTGCCGCTGCAGGCATAGGCTTGGGCAGCCAGGTTGGCCAGTTGCTCCAGCGTGCCGGGGCCAGTGTGCAAAGCGCTTGCTGCGCGCAGCAATGAGGGGGCATTGGCTGCGTGGTGCATGGCCTCTGTCCAGTCGCTATGTTTGCTTGCCACACGCGGCAGTTGCGCTATTACTTGTTGTACTTCGGTACCTGCGGCCGCCGGGGCCGCCGGCAACTGCGCGCGCGCTTGCCAATTGCAGGCCCAGGCGGCCAGGGCATCGGCTAGTTCGCGGTGGTGGCGGCACTCCACCGCATACGCTGTGCGCAACAAGCCGTCAAAGCCCGCCGCGCCGCACGACAAGGTCAGGCGCGGCAAGGCTTGCGACAGCACACTGCCAGCGCCCTCATAGGCCAGCCACTGGAAGAATAAATCGCGGTATTGGGGCCATGCACTGGCCTGTCCCAAAGCGTAGGCCCAGGGCTCACCGGCGGGCCAGGCTTCCCAGGCGGGGCTGGCTTGTAGGCGCGGGTCGTAGGTTTGCACAAAGGCCGTCAAATCCTTGGCCTTGGCTTTCATGCGCGCCAAAGCGTAGAGGGCCGGTGCGCGCAGCGTGCATCGGTCCGCTTGGTCAAAGGCGGCAAATTGTGCGCAGGAATTGAGTAGGTCAATAGTAAGCATGGTGGCAGAGATTCCTGGAAGAGCAGGTACTGTGCCTCCATGGTAACGCTTCGCGGCGACTCCATGGCTAGCAGCAGCGCCGGCCCAGCGGCGCTGCTACCCCCATGCGCTCGCGGTCGAGTGCAAAGACGCAATCGTCCGACTACATGGGCAGTGAACTGGCAGTCAATCCCTTGGCTGCCAGTTTGGCCTGCAATGCTTTTTCCAGATCGGCCGCGCGGGTGCGCTGCGGGTCGTAGGCCAGGGCAATGGTGGGCGGCTCCATGGATACGCGCACGCTGTGTACCACCACGCCCGGTACAGCGCCGATGGCCTTAAGCAGCCACTGGCGCGTGGCGGGGGTGCGGTCCACCGGTCCGTCCCACACCAGGTACATCAGGGTTTGCCGGTTTTGCTTGGCCTGCTCCACCAAAGCATGGTCATAGACCGAGGCCACCCGGTCTTCCAGGCAGTGCCCGCAGGCCATGGAAAGCACTGGCATGGCGCACAAGGCGCTGGCCAGCAAGGCCCGGCGCCAGGGGCTGCATGCGTAGCTCAATGCGCGCTTTCCGCCTTGGTCGCGCCGGCTTTTTGGCTGTCGGCCCAATGGAAGTACGCGATGTATTGCGCGATCTCGCTCTTGCTCAGGCCTTGGTTCGGCATGGGGATGTTGTTGAACTCTTTGAGCATGGCTTTTGCCGCGACATCGGTTTGCAGCATCTTTTCAGGTGCGGCCAGCCATTGGGCCAACCAATCATCTTTGCGTCGCTGCGTCACGCCAGCCAAATCGGGGCCGAGTTTCTTGCCCTGACCAATTGAATGGCAGGCCAGGCATTTACTTTCAAACGCCATTTTTCCCTGCATGATTTTTGGGTCGGTAGGCGCGCTGCTGGCCTCCATATTGTGGTGTTCCAGATCAGCAGGCTTGGCCTGGGGCAGGGTGGAAATTAGCCCGATCGCGCCTTGCGAGGCATTGGCAAAATGGTGGTCCACCATGATGTAGGAACCCGCCTCGGGAATCATCATCTCCACGATGGCGCTGTTACTCGAACCGAGCAACACGGTTTGCATGCCACGCATCTGGTTGTCCGGGTTGCCCTCGAGCCACACACGGTCAAAAATCGTCCCCACCACATGAAAACTGGAAGTCTTGCTCGGGCCCACGTTCAATACAAACAAACGCACACGCTCTCCGGGCTTGGCCACCAGCGGCTTTTTCACCATGCCGTTGTGCACGCCGTTGAACACGGTATAGGTAGGTTGTGCGGCCTTGAGGCGGACCGCATCGAGTACATACACCGGCGCGCCATCGACCTTGTGGCCGGTTGGATCAGGCTTGACATAAAACTCGCTTTGAATTACCAGGTACTCATGGTCCACCTTGGTGGGGTAGCCTTCTTTGGGTTCGACGATCACAGCGCCATACATGCCCGAGGCGATGTGCTCCAAGATCATGGGCGTACCGCAGTGGTACATAAAGATGCCGGGGTAATTCACGGTGAATTCAAACTCAATCGTCTGCCCCGGCGCAATGGAGCGGTACTTGTCCTGCGGCGACACCATCGCGGCATGGAAGTCCATAGAGTGCATCATGGGCGCCACCACCATCGACATGGCGGGCAGGGTTTCATCGCTGCGGTTGGTCATGCTGAAGTGGATTTTGTCGCCCACCCGCGCCCGCACCGTAGGGCCGGGCACCTGGTCGCCAAAAGTCCAGGCACTGAACTTCACGCCGGGGGCGATTTCAACCAGTTTGTGGCTAGTATCCAACTGCACATATTTAATAGGCGCAGGGTCCAGTGGCTTGAGCTGGGCATCAAAATTGAGCGAATCGCCCTTAGAAAACGGCCCGGTATGGCGCACTGCGCTCAAAGTTGCCGGAGGTGATTTCAGCTCAATTTTGGAAGCGTCGTAGGGGTCTGACACCACCTTGGGGGCAGGGCTGCAGGCCGTAAGCACTATGAAGCAAACAGCCATGAGGCCGCGCACGATCGCAGGGGGATTCATAAGTTATGTCCAATCGCAAAAAGCAAAACGGCATCTTGCGTGAGACGCACCGTTTTGGGGAAACTCATTGCGAAATACGGCGCTTAAGGTGGCGCGGTTTGATGCATGTCAAGCAGGCAGCGTATGGCCCGCACGGGTGGCAGTTCTCAGGTAAAAAGCCTTGGATGGGCTTAGACAGTCTTGGACATACGCACTAAGGACGCGTGGCGCAGCGCTTGCTCGGTGCTATTGCCCGCCTTGCTGCGGTAGGGCGCGGGCTTAGGAAACATTTGCATAAGTCCAAACGCGTCAATACGAGGCCGTAGGCCGTGGAAATCCATGGATTCATGGACTGCCGCGTCGCTTCGCTCCTCGCAGTGACGGACTTATGCAGACCCTCCTTAGTAAATCTCTGGGATGAACATCTCTGCAGCAACTTTTTGCCGCACATAGTCCTCATGGCGTACCCGTGCGGGCAGCACCACGGGTGGGTGCGGTATTTCCTCGTAAGGCATTTGTGCCAAGAGGTGCGCTATGCAGTTGAGCCGGGCTTTTTTCTTGTCTACCGCTTGCACAATCCACCAGGGCGCTTCGGGCGTGTGGGTACGGTCTAGCATCACTTCTTTGGCAACGGTGTAGTCTTCCCAGCGCTTGCGCGACTCCAGGTCCATGGGGCTGAGCTTCCATTGCTTTAAGGGGTCGTGGATACGGCCCAAAAAGCGCGAATGCTGCTCTTCGTCGGAAATTGAAAACCAATATTTGATGAGCTGAATTCCGGAGCGCATCAGCATTTTTTCAAACTCGGGCACCGTGCGGAAGAACTCTTCGTATTGCTCATCGCTGCAAAACCCCATAACGCGTTCCACGCCAGCGCGGTTGTACCAACTGCGGTCAAACAAGACCATCTCCCCGGCGGCGGGCAGGTGCGATACATAGCGCTGGAAATACCACTGGGTGCGCTCGCGGTCGTTGGGCGCGGGCAGGGCGGCGACGCGCGCTACCCGCGGGTTCAGGCGTTGCGTGATGCGTTTGATGGCGCCGCCCTTGCCCGCCGCATCGCGGCCCTCAAACAGCACCACTACTTTATGCCCGCTGGCCACCACCCAGTCTTGCAGCTTGACCAATTCGCCTTGCAGGCGAAATAGTTCGCGAAAGTAGTTTGCGCGTGCCGCACGTGATTCATCGGTGGCGTTGATGGCATCCTCGGAGCTAAAGGCGCGGTCCTCTACTTCCATCTCCAGTTCTTCATCAAAGCTGTCCAGCAAATCCATGCGAATGCGGTGCACTAGTTCGTCGTCTTTCGGATTCGTCATGTTCCAGCGCCTTCAAAAAAAGTGGTTCTTATGCCTTACTTGGCCCGTTTGCAGCGTTTCGCCAAACATTGCTATCGCGCAGTCTTTGCCATCGAGCGATTCCAGTCCGAAGACGCTGCGCAGCAGGGTAGATTTACCGAAGCCGGATGCACCCAAAAGGCCGACGCATTCGACCGCTTGGAGGTTTAAATCAACGCCATCAAGCACCTGTGTGCGGCCCAATTTTTTTCTGGCTTGGGCGACAGCAATAGCAGGAAATGGCGCGGTCGACATGGGCGCAAATGTCGCCCATTCGCGTGAAATTTTTATGACACTTCTGTGTAAGCCGCTGCGCTAGCGCTCGTCAGTTTTAGCGCCCGAGGCGCTGCCCAAGTAGTTGTTCATCCAAAAATATGCCATCAAACCAAGGGCCAGCAAGACCATAAAGCCCTCGGTCAGGGTCAAGCCCATGTCGGACTTCAGAAAGGGGAAGTGCTCAAAGTTCATCCCAAAAAAGCCAGTGATCAGGTTCAGCGGTAAAAAGATGGCGGTCAGCGCCGTCAGCGTCTTCATGACATCATTGTTGCGGTTGCTTTGCACATTAAAGTGCATTTGCACTGCCGCCTCGGCGCTTTGCTCCAAGCGGCCGACGTGGTGCACCACCCGTTCAATATGCTCCAGCACATCGCGGCTGCGCACACGCAACATCTCCAGTTCTTTGGAGGACAAAGTGGCGTCTTCATGCCAGGCATCGAGCGCGTCAATCCAATCTTGTACGGCGGCGCGTTGGTCTTCGCAGACTTCGTCCAGATAGTGCAAGGTCAGGCGCGAATCGAGCAAGGCGCTCCAGTTGTTAAAGCGGGTGCGGGGGTTGATCAGCTCACTTTGCCAGTGGTCCAACTGGCGCGTCAGTTCGCGGCGCAAGTCCAGGTAGCCATCGACCATCACGCCGATCATGCGCAGCATCAAGTCCGCAGGGTTGGCTGGTACGCGCCCGGCGGTGTGGTTGGCCCCACTGTGCAGCAGGCGGTTGGCAAAAGCATCACGTACCGTGCAGTCAGCAGGGTGAACGGAAATGACGATCCGATCAAAGACCACAAAGCCAATCGGGCTGGTGTCAATGCGTCGCAGAATCGGCGGGCCGCCCTTGCTGCTGGCGCGGTGCAGTATCTGGCCGGGGTTGGCCACATCGGACTCTGTGCGCCCGCGCGCCAGGCGGCGAAACACCAGCAGGTCGTATTCATTGGTGTAGTCGTAGTGCGAGGGCAACTGGTTATTGAGCAAATCCGATACGTGCAGATCAATAAGCTGCACGCCGCACAAGTTCTGTAGCAGCGCATGAATTTCAGGCTGCATCACCTCAAATTCGCGGCGGCTAAAGCTCAGCCACAGATAGCCGAGTTCTGGCATGTGCTGCGGCATCACCGCCGACTCGGAAATGTTTTTGCCTTCAATGGAAAGTACGTGCATGGCGCTCACCGGTTATTCGTGTGGTGGAAGAGGGGACTTGCAAATGTACCCAATCCCCCATGCCACGCCCTGCAAGCATGCCCGTCATGCGGGCTGGGGCTGGCGCTGCACAGGCCCGATGCAGCGATTGGCAGACCAAAGTCCCTGCTGTCTTCTTCTGGGCACGATGGCGACGGTTCCCCACCCGCTTCTGGCGGGACGCCCGAAAAGGCCATTCGGACCGAGGCTTGACCCAGATCAGGCAAAGCCGCTTTGGGCCCTTGGCGCATGTGCGCACGCGCCGCAATCCACCCACAATGCAAGCAGTGCAATTCGCACCGCATTTTGAGCCCCACCAAACCCCATGTCCCACTACCACGCCGTCGTCTGGATTGACCACTCCCAAGCCCATGTCATCCACATCAACCCAGATGATGTCGAGCAGTTTGTGGTGCAAGCGCACCACCCGCAGCATAAAGTGCATTCCACTGCGGGCACTTTGGGCGATGGTAAGGCGCCGGTGGACAAGGATTATTTCCACCGCGTAGCCCAGGCCCTGTTGGGTGCCGAAGAAGTCTTGGTCGTCGGCCCGGCGCAGGCCAAGCTGCAACTGGTGAAACATATCCACGCGCACGAGGCCGCTTTGGTGCCCAAGCTGATTGGCGTGGAAACCGTGGACCACCCCAGCGACGCCCAACTGGTGGCCTATGCGCGCAAATACTTTCGCGCCAAAGACCGCATGCTCTAACCCGAGCGGCGCATAACCCTCAAACCCCCGCAGGCTCGTGCGTCATATCCAGGTGCAGCATGGTGCCGGTGTACGGGTGCGCACGGGCTACGTCTTCGTCCAGTTCCACACCCAGGCCGGGCGCGGTGGGCGGGATGATGTAGCCGTTTTCCCATTGGATGGGCTTTTTCAGAATCTCGGTATGAAAACCGCTCCAGTCCAAAATACTTTCCTGGATCAGGAAGTTGGGGCTGCAAGTAGCCAGTTGGATATTGGCTGCGCCCACCACCGGGCCGCAGTACAGGTGCGGGGCGATTTGCACATGGCAGGCTTCGGCCATGGCGGCGATTTTTTTGCCTTCCAAAATGCCGCCCACGCGGCCCAGGTTCATTTGCAAAATCGCCGCTGCGCCTTCTTCCAGCACGCGCTGAAATTCCCACTTGGTCGCTAAGCGTTCGCCGCAGGCTATGGGGATGGTGGTGCCGCGTGCCACTTTGCCCATTTCGCGCTGGTTGTCTGGCGGGATGGGTTCTTCAAACCACAGCGGGTCGTATTTTTCCAGGCGCTGAGCCAGGCGGATGGCGCCCGCAGCCGTCATTTGGCCATGCGTGCCAAACAGCAAATCGGCTTGGGTGCCCACGGCTTCGCGCAGCATGCGGCAAAAGGTCTCTGACCGGTCTAGCTCGGTCAGCGATAGCTGGCGCCCGTCGTACACGGTGTAAGGGCCGGCCGGGTCAAATTTCAGGGCGGTAAAGCCCATGGACAGGTATTCGGCAGCGCGCTCGGCGGCCAGCACCGGGTCGGCATAGACATTGGTTTTGTCGCCCTCTTTGGGGTAGATATAGGTGTAGCTGCGCAGCTTTTCATGCACCTGGCCGCCCAGTAATTTATAGACCGGTTTGTTGACGTCTTTGCCCACGATGTCCCAGCAAGCCATGTCGATGGCGCTCAAGATGCCCATGGTGCTGATATCGGGCCGGTGGATAAAGCCGCTGCCATAAACGCTGCGCCAAATGCGCTCGGTGTCATAGGGGTCTTTGCCGACCACACAACGCTCCACCACATCGCGCACCATGTGTTCCACCACGCTGGGGTGGTAGGGCAGGTTGTAGACCTCGCCCAGGCCTTCAATACCTTCGTCGGTGATGAGTTTGATGAACACAAAATAGCGTCCGCCAAAGCCGGGCGGCGGGTTCCCCACGACAAATGTTTTTACGTCGGTGATTTTCATGCGGTCTCCGTTTTTTTAGTGGTTGCCCGAGCGCCCCTCGAAAAGGGCGCACTTACAGGCGACTTAGCTAGCGCAGTTGATGACTTTGTATTCCAAATAGTCCTGCAAACCAAAGCGGCCCCACTCGCGGCCATTGCCGCTTTGTTTGTAGCCGCCAAAGGGCGAGCAGTAGTCCTGCCCCTGGCCGTTGATAGACACCATACCGGCACGCAGACGCCGCGCCACGCGTTTGGCACGCGGCACGTCGGCGCACTGGATGTACGCCGCCAGGCCATAAGGCGTGTCGTTGGCAATCGCAATTGCTTCCTCTTCGGTATCAAAAGGAATGATCACCAAGACCGGCCCGAAAATTTCTTCACGCGCAATACGCATTTGGTTGTTGACATCGCCAAACACCGTGGGGCGGGCGTAATAGCCTTTATCCATGCCTTCGGGTCGGCCCAGGCCACCGCACAAGAGGCGCGCGCCTTCGTCGATACCGATCTGGATATACCGCTGCACCGTCTCCCACTGGCGCTTGCTGGCCAGCGGGCCAATGCCCTTGCCTTTGTCCGCACTGTGGATGACTTGCACTTTGGCACCGGCTTCGGCGGCATGTTGCAAAGCCTCGGCATACACACTGCGCTCCACCAACAGGCGCGTGGGCGCGTTGCAGCTTTGGCCGGTGTTGCTCATGCATTTATTCACGCTAAAGCGCACCGCTTTGTCCACTTTGCTGTCGGCAAAAATAATGTTGGGTGATTTGCCGCCCAGCTCTTGCACCACGCGCTTGACGGTGTCGGCGGCATGCTTGGCCACCGAGATGCCCGCAGCGGTGGAGCCAGTGAAGGAAATAAAGTCCACCTCGGGGTGGCTGCTCAGCAGGGGGCCGATATGCGGACCATCACCATACAGCATATTGAACACGCCCGGCGGATAACCCGCCTCGTGCACAAACTCTGCTACCAATTTGCCCGACAAAGGCGCGTATTCGCTGGGCTTGAGCACCACGGTGCAACCGGCCAACAGCGCAGGCGCCAGCTTGGAGACGATTTGGTTCAGTGGCCAGTTCCAGGGCGTGATCAGCACGCACACCCCAATGGCTTCGCAGACCAGATCGGCGTTGGCACCGCTGCGCGTTTCCCAGGGGAAGTCTTTGGCTGCGGCCAGCGTGGCCTTGATGTGGCCGGGGCCGCATTCGGCTTGCTGGTCGTAAGCCCAGTCCCAAGGTGCGCCCATTTCCAGGCTGATGGCGCGGGCCATTTCTTCGTAGCGGCGCTCAAACACGGCTTGCAGTTTTTCTAAGAGTGCGGTGCGGTGCGCTAAGCTGGTTTGGCTAAAGCTGTCAAAGCTGTGGCGCGCGGCCATGACGGCGCAGTTCACATCTTCTTGCCCGCCCATCATCACCTGGCCGACTACCGATTCGTCGCCAGGGCTCACTGCTGCGTGCACGGTGTGCGCGCCCGCAGGCTCCACCCATTGGCCGTCGATATAAAAATTGCAATGCGTGCTCATAAAAAAACCTTCGTGAATTATTCAGCGACCAGCTCGGTCGGGTAGCCGGGGGCGCGCAGTTCCAGGCCGCAAGCCGCTTCGATCATGCGCACCACTTCGGGCGATTGCGCTTGGCTGCCGTACAGGCCGCGTGCGCGCCTGAAGATTTGTTGCGCCATCGAGCCCAGCTCTAATGGCACACCGATTTTTTCGGCGATGCCGTTGACCAGACCCAAATCTTTGCAAGCCAAGTCCATGGTGAACTTGACGTTGTAGCTGCCCGAGAGCACCAGCTTGGATTCGGTCTCATGCACAAAGCTATTGCCCGAGCTGGCGCGGATAGCGCGGTAGGTGGCATCGGGATCGACACCGTATTTGGCCGGCAGCATCATGGCTTCGCCCGCTGCAATCAGGTGGATAAAGGCCAGCATATTGGTCACCACTTTGACCACTGAGGCATTGCCCATCTTGCCCATGTAAATAATCTCGCCGCCCATGGTGGACAGAATGTCTTGCACCCGGTCAAAGGTAGATTGCTCGCCGCCCACCAGCACCGTGATCTCGCCCGAATTGGCCAAATGCACACCGCCCGTGACCGGGCATTCCAGCACCGTGATGCCCTTGGACTTGGCCACGTCCGACAAGCGCAGCAGGTCTTCCATATCAGTAGTGCTCATCTCAATCCAGGTGCCGCCGGCTTTGAGGTTCTCAAATACGCCGCCCGCGCCTTCGACCACTTTGCGCGACACGGCTGGCGATGGCAATACCGTGATCACCACATCCGCATCGCGGCACGTGCCCGCCACATCGTCCGACCAGGTAGCACCACCGGCCAGCAGGCCTTTGGCCAGGTCTTTGTTGAGGTCGTTCACGACCACCGGGTAACCCGCTTTGACCAAGTTGTTGCACAGGCCTTCGCCTAAAGCGCCCAAGCCGATGAAGCCGATACGGAGTTTGTTCGCACTCATGAAAATGTCCTTCTGTGTAAGAGTGGGTTTTTAAAAAAGGTTTAACGGTTCACGTCCACCACCACGCGGCCGCGTGAGGTGCCCGCCATGAAGGCGGCGGCTTGCGCTGTGACTTCGCTCAAGCCCACGGTGCGCTGCATATGCGCTTGCGCCTCCAAGGGGAATTCGGCAGCTAGGCGGGCCCACGCGGTGTTGCGTTTGTCCAAGGGGCACATCACCGAGTCCACGCCCCACAAGCGCACGCCGCGCAAAATAAAGGGCATCACCGTGGTGTCTAGCCCGAAACCACCGGCCAGGCCGCAAGCGGCCACTGCGCCGCCGTAGTCGATTTCGGTCAGCATGCGCGCCAGCACCGTGCCGCCCACCACATCGACCGCGCCTTGCCAGCGCTGCGTGCCTAAGGGGGCGGGTTTTTCTTTCCACTCGGGGCCGCCGATCACGTCGACGGCGCCCAGGCCCATCAGGTAATCGCGGTTTTCATCAGGGCGCTGCGTCAGTGCCGTCACCTCGTAGCCGCGGCGCGCCAGCAGGCTGATCGCCACGCTGCCTACGCCCCCATTGGCGCCAGACACCAAAATCTTGCCGGTCTTGACGCCTGCGTCCTCCAGCGCCATCACGCACAACATGGCGGTTAGGCCTGCGGTGCCGATCGCCATGGCGCTTTCGCTGCTCATGGAGGGTGGCAGGTGCACCAGCCAATCGGCCTTGACGCGCGCCATCTGGCTGTAGCCGCCCCAGTAGCGCTCGCCCACGCTCCAGCCGGTTAGCACCACATGGTCGCCAGAGCGGTAGGCCGGGTTGGTGGAGTCCACCACCGTGCCCGCAAAGTCGATACCCGGCACCATGGGAAAGCTGCGGATGATCTTGCCCAGGCCGGACAAGGCCATGGCGTCTTTGTAGTTCATGCTGGAGTAGTCGATAGCAACCAGCACCTCGCCCTCTGGCAGGTCCGACACATGCAGCTCTTTGAGCGAGGGGACCGATTTGCCTTCGATCTGGTCAACGACCAGTGCATTGAATGTGGTGTCCATGGCTTTGCCTTTTTATAAAAGTGTATGGGTTCGCAGCAGCGGCGCTAGAGGCCGGTCAGCGATTGTCCTGCAAGACCATGTCCGCGCCTTTTTCGGCAACCATGATGGTGGGGGCGTTGGTATTGCCCGAGGTGACTGCGGGGAACACCGAGGCGTCTATCACCCGCAGGCCCGCAATACCATGCACGCGCAAGCGCGCATCGACCACGCCGCGGGTGTCATCGGGCGCCATGGCGCAGGTGCAGGACGCATGGTAGACCGAACCGGCACGCTGGCCGAAGTCGGCAAAAATTTGTTCTTCGGTTTGCACCTGCGCGCCGGGCAGGTGTTCGCTGCTAATGATCTCGGCCAGCGGCGCGGCAGCGGCAATACGGCGCAGCAGGCGCGAGCCGTCCATGATGTCCTGGCGGTCGTGTTCGGTGGTGAGAAAGTTGGTTTCGATACGCGGCTTGGTCAGCGGGTCCGGCGAGGTAATGAGTACGCTTCCCCGACTCGTGGGGCGGCAGGTATTAAACGAGATAAGGAAGGCGGCAAATGGGTCGGGGTTTTGCAATTGGAAGCGCTTGCCCACCGGCGCGCTGCCTGCGGTGTAGCTGATGGGGTTGAAGTAGAGGTGCAAATTAGGCCGGGCCAGCTCCGGGCGGCTGCGCACAAAAGCACCGGCCTGGTTCACGCTCATACCCAACGGGCCTTTGCGGTCCCACAAGTAGCGCATGCCCGCCCACAGCTTTCCGTACCAAGGTCCCAGCGTGTTATTCAGCGTAGGTACTTTGGACTTGAAGAAATAGGACACCGCCAAATGGTCTTGCAAGCCCTGGCCCACGCGCGGCAATTGGTGCAAGACCGGCACGCCCTTGCTTTGCAAATGCGCTGCATCGCCTACGCCAGATACCTGCAAGAGCTGCGGCGAATTGACCGCACCGGCGGACAAAATCACTTCTTTGTCGGCGCTAAACATTTGCAGCACGCCGTCGATGGTGCATTCAATGCCGGTGGCGCGGTGGTTTTGGATCACCACTCGGCGCACCATGGCATGGGTGATGACGGTCAGATTGGGCCGGCGCATGGCGCTGCGCAAAAAGGTTTTGGCGGTGGACTCGCGCAGGCCTTTGCGTATCGTCATTTGCCACAGGCCAAAGCCCTCTTTGGTGGGGCCGTTGAAGTCGGCGGTGCGCCCAAAGCCCAGCGCGTCACCCGCTTTCAAAAACCGTTCGCACAAGGGATGGACTTGGTCGGCAAAGTCGCTGACATGCAGCTCGCCGCCCGCGCCGTGGTGCTCGGAGGCGCCCCAGCAATGGTCTTCGGATTTTTTGAAATAGGGCAGCACATCGGCCCAGCCCCAGCCGGGGTTACCGGCGTCGCGCCAGTCGTCAAAGTCGCCTTCTTGGCCGCGCATATAAACCATGGCGTTGATCGAGCTGCTGCCCCCCAGCACTTTGCCGCGCGGCCAGTACAGCGCGCGGTGGTGCATGGCCGGGTCGGGCTCGGCCATGTACATCCAGTTGTATTTGGGGTCGGCGTAGGTAATGCCATAGCCCAGCGGCACTTGGATCAGCGGACTGCGATCGGAGCCACCGGCCTCTAGCAGCAACACCCGATGTTGCCCGCTCTCGGTCAGGCGCTTGGCCAGCACACAACCGGCCGAGCCCGCGCCCACAATAATGAAGTCAAAACGGTTCATAAACAGCAGGCTTGGCGGGTGGCAACCAGGGATATGGGGCGTGCAATGGACAGGGCTTTGGCGAAGGCGACAGGTACAAAGGTCATACTATGCATAAGATTGCATGCCAACAATGCGGTCAAAAAAAGTAATTGAACAAAGTTTTTAGCCCCCGGCGGGAGGCATTGGCGAGCTGATAGTTCCGGCCCCGCCCGACTTAGCGCCGCAGCATGCACCGATTTTTATGTCCTTTGAACAACTGATTTCATCTGCCAGCTTGGGCGATGGTAGCAAGCCCAAGTACCAGTCCATCGCCGAGGATCTGGCCCAGGCCATTTTGAACGGCCAGGTGCCCATGGGCGAGAAGCTGCCGCCCCAGCGCAACCTGGCGCGCCGTCTGGGCGTGACCACCGGCACCATCAGCCGTGCTTACGCGATATTGGAGCGCCAGGGCTTGGCTACCGCGCGGGTGGGCGACGGCACCTATGTGCGCTCGGCCGAGCATGTGGCGCAGGGCACGGATGCGGACAACTATCCCCCGCCGATTGATCTGGCGCACAACGTGGCCATGGTGGGCGACGAGGCGCAGGCCTTGCAAGCGGCGTTTGCCAGCCTTGCGCAAGACCCGGAGATGATGCGCCAGGTGCTGATGTACCAAAGCGAAACCGGTATGCGCCGCCACCGCGAGGCCGGTGCTAAGTGGTTGTGCCGCTTTGGCACCACCGGCCAATGGAACCGGGTCATGGTGACGCATGGCGCGCAGCATGGGCTGGCCTGCGTGCTGCGTACGGTGGCGCGTCCGGGCGACGCGCTTTTGACCGAATCGCTCAGCTACCCCGGCTTGCAGGCGCTGGCGCGTTCTATGCGATTGCAATTGATTGGCATCGAGACCGACGCGCAAGGCATCACGCCTCAAGCGCTGGAGCGTGCAGCCAAGACCTTTGACACCAAGTTTTTGTACTGCGCCCCCTCGCTGCACAACCCCACCAGTGCCACCATGAGCATGCAGCGGCGCGAAGCCATTGCCGCGGTCGTGCGTACCCATGGGCTGTACATCATCGAAGACTGTGTGCACGCTGCCATGCAGGCCGCGCCACTGCCCGCGCTGTCTACCTGGCTGCCGCAGCATTCGTTTTTGTTGAGTAGCTTTTCGAAGGTGCTGGCGCCGGGTTTGCGCGTTGGCTATGTCGAGGCTGCGCCTGAGTGGCTGAGCAAATTTGCCGCCAGCATGCGCGCCGACAGCTGGATGGTGGCGCCCCTGCTGCCCGAGGTCGCTACGCGTTGGCTCGAAAGCGGTGCGATGGAGGCGTTGATTGCGCAGCAGCGCCAACTGACCCAAGAGCGCCTGAAAGCGGCGCTGCAAATACTGCACGGTCTGGAGTTCCGCACCGATGCCGAATACCCGCTGATCTGGCTGCCGCTACCTGAGCCCTGGCGCGCCGGCCAGTTCGCCGCCGCGCTACGCCAGGCCGGTGTGCTGGTGCGCACCGCCGACCACTTCGCCGTAGGCCGCTCGCCCGCGCCGCACGCCATCCGCATTAGCCTGAACGCCCCCGATTCGGTGGAGCAATTGCAAGCGGGCCTGCACATCCTCAAAGCCATGATCGATAACCCGCCTTCGGCGGCTATGGACCCTTGAGCGCTGCATCCTTGTACTTTTATCGTTGAGTATCTCGTCTGCAGTACCGCGTCATCGCGAGGAGCATAGCGATGGGGCGATTCAGAATTGGTCATTGAAAAAGGGAAGCTAGATTACTTCCTTCTATCTCGCTCTATTGGGCTAACTCGGCAATCATCTCGATTTCGACACAAGCTCCCAGCGGAATCTGCGCCACGCCAAAGGCGCTGCGGGCGTGGGCACCGCGTTCGCCAAAGACCTGACCTAGCAGTTCGCTGGCGCCGTTGGTCACCAAGTGCTGCTCGGTGTAGCTGCCGGTGGAGTTGACCAGTGACATGAGTTTGACGATCCGCTTGACGCGGTTGAGGTCGCCCACCGCAGCGTGTAGCGTGCCCATCAGGTCGATTGCAATCGCGCGCGCGGCTTGCTGGCCTTCGGCCGTTTGCATGGTGGAGCCGAGTTGGCCGACCCAAGGTTTACCGTCTTTCTTGGCGATATGGCCACTGATAAACACCAAGTTACCCGTTTGCACAAAAGGCACATAGGCTGCAGCCGGGGCAGCCACGGGTGGCAGGCTGATGTGTAAGTCTTTTAAGGTGTCGTAAACATTCATAGCGTCGTGTCCTTTTGGATGCCGCACGGAGCGGGCAGGGTTTGGTTATTGCAGCCCCGCTGCAAGCGCGCACCAGGGGCGGCAGGGGCAATCGGGTCTGGCTGCATTGTCGCGCAGTGCGGGCGGGCAAATCGCTTTAAGATATTTGAATGAATACGCCGCACAGCAGGGCAGCGCCGGCCAGCGCACAGGGATGGATGATGGCAGTGGCCCTGGTGGCCGGCGCAGCCCTGCAATTGCAACAAAGCACTTTGTGGCCGTTGGCAGATTACGCGGGCCTGGGCTTTGCGGCGCTGGGGTGCTTGTTTTTACCTTTTGTCCTGCGGTGGCCTTTTCTGGGGCGCC
>Ga0192647_100403_pt1 | contig 30676 bp, 24 predicted proteins | sample LauGreFa1BDMLBSN_2_FD_133046 | JGI IMG/M metagenome (GOLD analysis project Ga0192647, IMG submission 133046) | Freshwater lake microbial communities from Lake Michigan, USA - Fa13.BD.MLB.SN - reassembly | ecosystem: Environmental > Aquatic > Freshwater > Lake | place: Lake Michigan, USA... | reverse complement strand
GACTGAACAATACGGTTTGCCGTGATGTAGTCGCCGTCATCCCAGATCCACCCGGCGGAGAGTGCACCAAGGTGGGCGACAACGGCAAGGGCCGCGACCAGAATGGCGGGATGGCGCAACATGAACACGGAGCGAGTGTATCGGAACGCATATAGTCCGAGAACAATGTTCCCCGTGGAACATGGGCTTGGTGGGTCGTTGGATCTGTTTTTCTCACACCTTCCATTGACAGGACTGAGTTGGGGCGGGATAAAGCGGTAGGTTCCCCGTGGAACATTGGCGTTGGCACGGCGTGTGTGGTGCTGGGTGGTTCAAGAAGGAGACTCCTGTGGTGCAGCAAGATCCTGGTCAAAAGGGGCCTGTTCGCAAGCTTGGTCGCGGCCTGAGCGCGCTGCTTGGAACGCCCGTGCAGATCCAAGCGGGTGTTTCCGCGGTCCCATCTGTTCTGCGCCCATCTGTGCAGCCGCAGTCCATCAGTGTGCCTGAGGCGCCGGTCGCCCCTGCTGCAGGACCAGAGCCGACCCTTGATGAGTCTGTTGGGGACGCCGAACCCCTGCTGGGTCTTCGCGAGATCCCCGTGGAACAGATCGTTCCCAATCGCAGGCAGCCGCGTACCGACTTTGATCAAGCCGCTCTGGAGTCGCTTGCAGCCTCCATCAAGGCCGCTGGACTCATGCAGCCCATCATGGTTCGACCGCGGGACGGCGGTTTTGAGCTTATCGCAGGTGAGCGTCGTTGGCGTGCTGCCAAGCTCATCGGCCTCGCAGTCATCCCGGCGATCGTGCGCGATATCGCGGATCAGGCTGCTGCGGAACTCGCCCTCATCGAGAACATCCAGCGCGAGGACCTGAACCCCATGGAGCGCGCTTTTGCGCTTCGCAGGTTGTCGGAGGAGTACTCCCTGACGCACCAGGAGATCGCCGACAAGGTTGGTCTCGACCGAGCGTCGGTCACCAATCTCCTCAGGCTGAGTGACCTCGACCGAGGGACAGCCGATCTTGTTCGTTCTGGGCGTCTGACCCAGGGGCACGGCAAGGCGCTGCTCTCGGTGACCGATCTCGGCATGCGCTCCCAGCTTGCGGCGCGCGCGATGGCGGAGGAATGGTCTGTCCGCGAGCTCGAGCGGCAGGTTCAGATTGCGGTCAAGGGCAGGGTGGCTCCGTCGACAGCGACTCCGTCGGCCGGCGACAAGGAACTCACAGCTCGCGATGCCAATGTGGCCGACCTGGAGCGTCAGCTCTCCGAGCACCTCGGAACCCGCGTCTCAATCCAACTTGGCCGCAAGAAAGGGTCAGGACGACTCACTTTGGACTTCTACAACTTGGACCAGTTCGATGGTCTGATGCAGAAGATGGGTTTTGGCGGCCGGGGACGCTGAGGAACAGTCAAATAGACCTATAACAAAGGTAGATTGGCTGCACCTGCGCCTCTCCTAGACGATCTTCGACCTTTTTCTCGCCCCTGCTTGAGTAACCCTACCTGCCCGCCGATGGCTCTGGTGCTGCGACAACAGTCGCACACCCAAGGAGCACTCGGATGGACGGCACCACTCCCCAGAGCAGGACGACGACGGAGAACTTCACCCCGGCGAGCCTCGACTTCCACGCGGCCGCGCTCGATCGCACGGTTCGCCGCGCGCAGTCGATGTTCCACCGCGTTCTCGTGACCTGGGCAGGGGATGTGCTCGAACTTCGCCGCCGCGACCTGCTGGTTCCGCGGTGGGAGTCCTCCCCGACATCCGCGCCTTGCCAAGACGACTGGACCGAAGAGCCGATGAAGCGCGTGGCGTAGGCACGCAGGTTGCCACGGTCGGCAACTTCCTCGGAGAACGCGCATGTCTGGCATCACCTCGGGCATTGGCCTCGTCAGTGGCATCAATTCCGCCCAGATCATCGAGCAGCTCCTGGCGCTCGAGTCGCGCGGCAAGATCCCCACGCAGCGTCGTCTCGCGGGCATCCAGCAGGCCAAGACGGCGCTCCTCGATGTGAACGCCCGATTGCTGAACCTGAAGAACGCGGCCTCGAACCTGCGCCTGGGGAAGAGCTTCCAGACCATGAGCGCGGTGAGCGCCGATGAGACGATCCTCTCGGCCCGCGCCTCGTCATCCACGCCTCCCGGCAGCTACAGCTTCACCGTGGGGCGCCTGGTATCGACGAGCCAGATGCTCTCGCGCGGATTCGCCAGCAAGGACGGCACACCCGTGGGCCTCGATTCGCTCACATTCGAGTGGGGCGATGCATCGCTCGCCCGCGATGTCGCGCTCGGCGAACTGCGCGCCGGCGAGGGTGTCTCGCGCGGCTCGATGAAGGTGACCGACTCCCTCGGGCGCACCGCCACCATCGATCTCACCACGGCTGTCACCATCCAGGAGGTCGTCGACCGCATCAACTCCGCCGAGGGCGTTGGCGTGGCTGCGTCGCTCGAGAACGAGCGTTTGATCGTGCGCGACGAGAGCGGGGGCGTCGGTGGCCTCAAGATCGAGGATGTCGGCTCGGGTGCCGTGGCAGCCGATCTCGGCGTCGCGGGGACATTTGCCGGCGGCACCGCCACGGGCGCGGTCATCAACCGCATCGGCGTGAACACCGGCCTCGCGTCGTTCAACGACGGCACGGGTGTCTTCATCCGCGACAACGCCGCCGACTTCCGCCTGCGGGTGAACGGCACCACATACGACATCTCCCTCGGGCGCAAGGATGAGCCGATCACCACCTCGACCAAGTTGAGTGACCTCAACAACGGCGCCGGCGTGCGCATCAACACCAACGACGCCGACGACTTCACCGTCGTCACCTCGACGGGCGTGAGCGTGGGCGTGAACCTCGGCGCGATCGTCGTCGACGGCGTGGTCGAGGACCCCGCGGTCACCACCGTCGGCGAGCTCATCGCGCGCGTGAACGACGAGCTCGGTGCAACGCTCGGCGACGGCAACGTGGTGTTCTCGCTCGATACCGACGGCACGCGCTTTCTCGTCACCGACCGCCTCGGCGGCTCCGCGTCGCCCAAGGTTGTCGCGGCAGGGCCGAACGGCGACCGCACGGCGAAGGACCTCGGCGTCTTCACCGGCGCAACGGATGTCGGCTCGAACGTCGTGACCGGCACCTTGGTCCGCAACAAGGTCGCCACGCCGCGCGCGGCGACCGTGCAGGACATCATCGCCCGCATCGCCGAACAGACGGGCAACACCGTGACGGCGTCGATCAACCCAGCGGGCACTGGCCTCGCGCTGTCGGCTGCAACGGGCGCCGCCATCGAGGTGCTCGCGGGCACCACCGATGGCTCGAGCTTCGGCACCGCGGTATCCGAGCGCACGGCGCGCGACCTCGGCCTGCTCGGACTCTCCGGAACGACTTCCGTCGAGGGCACGCGCGTCGCCACGGGCGTGGGAACCGTGCGGCTGCAGAGCCTCCGTGGCGGATCGGGACTCGGTGGTCCGACGACGATGACCATCACCGACCGCTCGGGTGCGGCATTCACCTTCGCCGACTTCTCATCGCACGACACGCTCGACTCGCTCATGCGGGCGATCAATGCCGCGGCCTCCGCCGCAGGTGTCGATGTCACGCTCGGCGTGGCCGACAGCGGCCGATCGCTCGTGCTCACCGACAGCAGCGGCGGATCGGGAACACTCTCGACCTCGGGCGACGGAGCCGCGGCTCTCGGACTTCCCGGGTCGCTCTCCGCCTCGAGCGCCCGCGGCGCTGATCTCGACCGCGCCCACCTCACGCTCGGCTCGCCGCTCGCTGGCCTCAACTTCGGTCGCGGTGTCGGCGTGGGCACCTTCCGCATCACCGACTCGTCGGGCGAGAGTTCGGTCGTCGACATCGGAAGCGACGCGGTCACCGTCTACGACGTGATGAGCGAGATCAACTCGCGTGGTCTGCTCGTCGAGGCGCGCATCAACGACACGGGCGATGGCATCACGCTCGTCGACACCAACACGGGTTCGCCCATCAACGCGCTCAAGGTGACCGATGTCACGGGCGCGGTGGCGCGCGGGCTGGGCATCCTCGGCACGGCCGCAGCTCCCGGCGACGACATCGCGGGCTCGCTCGAGAAGACCGTCGACCTCGATCTGACCGACACGCTCGACGACATCGTGGCCAAGATCAACGACGCCCGCATCAGCGTCAACGCCTCCATCGTCAACGCGGGATCGGGCACCACGCCGTTCCGTCTCAGCCTCGCGTCGGGCGTCGCCGGCGTGCGCGGCCAGATGTGGGTCGACTCGGGGTCATCGAACCTCGGTCTCGTGCGCTCGGTCGAGGGCCGCGACGCGTCGCTCTTCCTCGGCACGGGCAACCCCGCCACGAGCTTCCTCTTCACCAGCTCCACCAACACCTTCAAGGACATCATCTCGGGCCTCGAGGTCGATGCCAAGAAGGCGGGACAGACCGCCACCGTCGAGGTCACGCGCGATGTGGTGCGCGCGGTGAACGACGTGAAGCAGCTCGTGACCACCATCAACGACGCCCTTGGCCGCATCGGCGACTACGACAGCTACGACCAGGACACCGAGAAGCGGGGGGCGCTGCTCGGCAACCCCACCGTGGCGCGCGTGCGGCAGCAGCTCATCCAGACGGCGCAGGGCCCCGCGAAGGGCGTCGAGGGCCGCTACCGCTACCTCTCGCAGGTGGGCATCCGCTTCGGCAAGGACGGCAAGCTGGTGTTCGACGAGGCGAAGTTCCAGCAGGCCTACGACACCGATCCCGCCGCGGTGGAGGAGCTGTTCACGGGCTTCGAGATCACGGCAACCGGCAGCTCGTCGCCCATCGAGGGCGTGACCATCACCAGCACCACCACCGAGACGAGCTACGCGAAGCTCGGCTTCGGAGACCTCTTCGACCAGCTCCTCCGCAAGCTCACCAACTCGGTGGATGGCGTGACCACGCTCGCCGACCGCAGCTTCCAGGAGCAGATCGACGGTCTGCAGGACAGGTTGGAACGGTTCGATACGCGACTCGAGTCCAAGCGCGTGCGCTTCGAGGCGCAGTTCGCCGCGATGGAGGCGGCGCTTGCCAAGCTGCAGGCGCAGCAGAGTTCACTCGGCTCGCTGGCGGCGAACTTCGCCATCGCCGGCAGATGAGCCACCGCAAGTCGTGCGGTCCGATGACCGATGGAATCCCCGATGGCCGTCCCGAGAGATCCGCAGAGCAACACCAGCAGCAGTCCCATGCACGCGCACACCAACCAGCAACCGTCGCCGAATCACGGATCGCAGGCGTACCTCAGGACCAAGGTCATGACCGCGAGTCCCGCCGAGCTGCGACTGATGCTGCTCGACGGAGCCATCCGCTTCGCGGAGCAGGCCAGGCGTGGCTACGAGGAGCGCGAATTCGAGCGCGCCTACGACGGCACCACCAAGGCACAGAACATCCTGCTCGAGCTGACCAACTCGCTGCGGCATGACCAGGCGCCGGAACTCTGCGAGAGGCTGTCGGCGCTCTACACGTATCTCTACCGCTCCTTGGTCGAGGCGAGCATGACCCGCGACACCGCGCAGGTGGACGAGGTCATCGCACTGCTCCGCTTCGAGCGGGAGACGTGGCAGATGTGCCTCGACAAGCTCGTTTCGGAGAACCGCCATGCCGCGGATGGAAGTGGCGCCACGATGGCCGCTGCCGCAGGGATGGGTCCGGGTGTCAATCCGACCACAACCACCACGGCGCCTACGCGCGGCAGTCTGTCAGTGCGCGGCTGATAAGGAATCGAAAAACTGCGCTCATTCGGCGGTCATGAACCGCCGATAGAGTGCGGCGCGATTGAGCGAACCCCCGCCCGTACAGGCACGTACGGCGCGACCTCACGAGCCAGCGAAGGACTCCCGGATGTCAGCAAACATGAACAGCGTCGCCGCCAGCCTCCTCGCCCGCATCGAACGCTGCGAGGCGAAGATCGGCGTCATCGGCCTCGGGTACGTGGGCCTTCCGCTTGCCCATGCGTTGCACCAGGGCGGCCTGCCCATTCTCGGGTTCGACATCGACCAGGGCAAGATCGATGCCATCAAGGCGGGGCGCAACTACCTCGTCCACCTCGGCGACGAGCTCGTCACCACGCTGCGCGACTCGAAGCGCTTCGAGGGCACCACCGACTTCAGCCGGCTCGGCGAGGCGGACGTGATCATCATCTGCGTGCCCACGCCGCTCGGAAAGCACTGGGAACCCGACATCTCGTACATCCTGCAGACGGCGGAGGCGATCGGCAAGACCCTCCGCGCCGGGCAGCTCGTCATCCTCGAGTCGACCACCTATCCGCGCACCACGCGCGACGACATGATGCCGGCCATCCTCGCCGCCGCGGGTGACCGCGCCAAGATGCTCGAGGTCGGCCGCGACGTGTTCGGCGCCTTCAGCCCCGAGCGCGAGGATCCGGGCCGCAAGTCGCACTCGACGAGCACCATCCCCAAGCTCGTGGGCGGTCTCGACGACGCCTCCACCGAGCTCGCCGCGGCGGTCTACCGCAAGGGCGTCACCACGGTGGTGCCCGTCAAGACGGCCGAGATCGCCGAGAGCGCCAAGCTCCTCGAGAACATCTTCCGCGCGGTGAACATCGCGCTCGTCAACGAGATGAAGGTCGTGCTCGACGCGATGGGCATCGACGTGTGGGAGGTCGTGCGCGCCGCCAGCACCAAGCCGTTCGGCTTCATGCCGTTCTATCCCGGGCCCGGCCTCGGCGGACACTGCATTCCCATCGATCCCTTCTACCTCACCTGGAAGGCGCGCGAGTACGGGCACTCCACCCGCTTCATCGAGCTCGCGGGCGAGATCAACACCTCCATGCCGCACTACGTGGTCGACCGCACGGCGCGTGCGCTCAACGACCACGCCAAGCCCATGAAGGGGTCGCGCATCCTGGTGGTGGGGCTCGCCTACAAGGCCGACATCGACGATGTGCGCGAGAGCCCGTCGTTCGAGCTGATCGAGCTGTGCAGGCACCACGGTGCGCACGTCGACTACTACGACCCGCTGGTGCCCGCCACCTGGGCGGGGCGCAAGCACGATCTTAAGATGACCTCGGTGGCGTACGACGCCGCCACGATCGCCTCCTACGACTGCGTGCTCATCTCCACGGCGCACTCAAAGGTCGACTACTCCGTGATCGCGAAGAACGCCAAGCTCGTGGTCGACACCCGCGACGCGCTGCGCAGCTTCGAGAAGGACATGGGAGCGCGGCTCGTCCGCGCATGATGCGATGAGCGCCGCAGCGGAGTCTCCTGACGGAGCGCCGCACGCGCGGCCGGGCTTCGCGGCGGCCGCCGCCTCGGGCTCGGCGTGGACCACGGCGCAGACCATCGCCAACAAGCTCGTCACCATCGGCGCGATGTACTTGCTCGCGCGGTTCCTCACGCCCGCGGAGCTCGGGCTCGCGGATCTCGCGGCGACCATCGGCGCCTTCTTCTTTGTCCTCGCCCCCTTCGTCATGGGCGATGTGCTGCTGGCGCAGGGCAAGCGGTTCGACTTCGTCTCGGGAACGGCCAACGCGGTGGCGTGGGCAGCGGCGGTGGCGATGTTCGCCATCCTCGCGGCGCTGGCGCTGCCCATCGAGCGGATCTCCGACCGCGAGGGGCTTGCGTTCCTGGTGTTCATCGCGGCGCTGCGGCCGATCGCCGACGCCGTGCTGGTGGTCGCGAACTCGCGCATGCGGCTCGACCTCGCGTACCGGCGCATCGCCATGATCGACGGTGGGGTGATCCTCGCGGCCACCGTGACGGGTGTGGTCATGGCGTACTTCGGCGCGGGACCGATCTCGGTCACGCTGCCGCCGATCGCCACGCTCGCGGTGCGCGGCGTGATCTACTGGCGCGACACGCGCGGGCGCATCGACACGACCATCCGCAGGCCGCTCATCGCGCCCATCGCTCGGCAGTTCGCACTGGCCGCGCTCGGGCAGTATGTGCACAACGTGCTCCTCATCCTCGAGCGCCTGGTGCTCGCGTTCGTGGCGACCGACACCGAGCTCGGACTCTTCGGCTTCGCGGCGCTGCTGGCGATCCAGGCCAACAGCGTGATCGCGGGACAGCTCGGAGCGGTGCTGCAGCCGATCTTCAGCCACATCAAGGGTGACTCCGCGCGGCAAGTGGCGGGGTTCGTGCGCGCCACCCGGCTGCTTTCGTCGGTGGCGGTGCCGCTCTCGCTCATGCAGGCGGCCCTGGCAGTGCCTGCGTTCGCGCTGCTGTTCGAGGACAAGTGGATGGGTTCCACAGCCATCTTCGCGGTGCTGAGCGTGGGACAGGCATTCGTCTTCGTCACCGCGCCGTCGATCGCGCTCCTCAAGGCGCAGGGTCGGTTCCGCACCTACCTCGCGTGGCAGCTGGGCCAGCTGGTCGTGGCGCTCGGCGCATTCATCGCCGCCGTGTCGTTCGGCCCAGCGCTCGCGCTCGAAGCCGCCGCCGGCATCGGACTCCCCATCGATCCAGGCGCGGGCCAGGCGCTTGCGGTGAGCATCGCCAGCGCCGGTGTATGGGCGGTGTCGTGTCCGCTCGCGGTGTGGCTCGGAGGCCGGCCGGCGCGGCTCGGCGTCGGCAAGGTGCTCGGCATCTTCCTCGAGCCTTGGATCGTGGCGCTGCCGATCGCCGCCGCACTTGTGGGCATGTGGGCGCTCGCGCGCAGCGTGCTCGATGCATGGCAGGCCGACCTCGCGGCCATTGCGTTCCTCGGACCGATCGCCGCGCTGGTGGCGATCGCGGGATGCGTGTGGATGCGCAGCGACACGCGCGAGGACTTCGCCAGGGTGACGGCGCGATTCCGCAGGAACGGACGGGCAGCAACATGATCCTCCATGTGATCGACAACCTCTATCCCGAGAGCGGTGGACCGACCACGGTCGCCATCGAGTTCGTGCGTGCGCAGGCGCGCATGGGACGCAAGGCGGCGGTGCTGTGCACCAAGGCCCCGCGCAAGCCCGAGCAGCGTGCGGCGCTCGAGGAGCGGTGGCGTGGACTCGGCATCGAGTACATCGTGCTCGAGGACACACCAGGCGCCGAGCGGGCGGGTGCGGCGCGCGCCGCCATCGACCGGCTCAAGCCCGACGTCATCCACATCCACTGCGTATGGGAGGGGCTGCTGCGGCACGTGGCGCACCACGCGCGGCGCAGGCGCATTCCGTACGTGCTCTCGACGCACGGCATGCTGCATCCCTACGCCCTCGCGCAGAAGCGCCTCAAGAAATGGGTGTACCTGCAGGTGTTCCCCGGCATCCTCGCCGGCGCCGGCGAGCTCTACGCGCTCAACCGCGAAGAGGCCGACTACGCGGGCCGCCGCTTCGGCCGCCCCGCGTCGGTGCTCGAGAACGGCATCGTGGTGGCCGACTACGACATCGCCGAGAACGGTTCCTTTCGCGCCAAGGCGCCGTCGCTCGGGGACAGGCCGTTCATGCTGTTCGTGGGTCGCCTGCACCAGATCAAGGGGATCGACAAGCTCATCCGCAGCTACGCGCATGCGCGCCGGCGCGGCATGGAGCTCGAGCTCGCGATCGTCGGCCCCGACGACGGCGAGCGCCCTGCGCTCGAGGCGCTTGTGCGCGAGTTGGGTCTCGGCGAGCATGTGCACTTCGTGGGCGGTTTGTTCGGCCCCGAGAAGCGCGATGCCTACGCCGCCTGCACGCTGTTCGCGCACCGTCCGCGCTTCGAGGGCTTTGGCATCACCGTGGTCGAGGGACTGGCCGCGGGCCGTCCTGTGGTGACCACACGCGAATGCAAGCTCGACGGATCGGCGGAGGCGGGGGCGCTGCGCCTCGCCGACGACACGGACGAGGCGTTTGGCGACGCGCTGCACGAGATCGCCTCGTCGCCTGACCGCGGCCGTGCCCTCGGTGCGCGCGGACAGGCATGGGTGCGGGCCACGCTCGACTGGGAGTCGCTGGTGCGCCGCGTCGATGCGTCGTACGAACGGGTGCGGAAGGCGCACACATGACCATGTACCGCCCCGAGGTCGACGGTCTGCGGGCGCTCGCCGTGGTGCCGGTGATCCTGTTCCACGCAGGGTTCGCCGCCTTCGCGGGCGGTTTCGTCGGCGTCGACGTGTTCTTCGTGATCAGCGGCTATCTCATCGCCTCCATCATCGTGGAGGAGATGCGGGGCGGGACCTTCTCGTTCGCCACCTTCTTCGAGCGCCGCGCGCGGCGCATCATTCCCGCGCTGTACGCGGTGCTGCTCGTCACCCTACCGCTCGGCTGGCTGTTCATGCTGCCGGACAACTTCGAGAACCTCGGGCAGAGCGTGGTGGCCACGGTGGGTGTCTCGAACAACGTGCTGCTCTGGCTGACATCGGGGTACTGGGATCTCTCCAACGAGTTCAAGCCCCTGCTGCACACCTGGAGCCTCGGGGTCGAGGAGCAGTTCTACTTCGTGTTCCCGCTGGTGCTGCTGGCGCTGGTGCCGCGCGGGAAGCGCGTGACGCTCTGGGTGTTCGCCATCGCCGCGCTCGCCAGCCTGGTTGCGGCGCAGTGGTTCGTGATGAGCAAGCCGCTGGCGGCCTTCTTCCTGCTGCCCATGCGCGCGTGGGAGCTGCTGCTGGGCGCGATGTTCGCGGTGACCTGCAGCTCCGCGCGCCCGCATGCGCTGCAGCTCGGGCGCGTCGGTGCGGCGCTCGCGTTGCTCGGCCTGGCGCTCATCCTCGCGCCGGTCTTCCTCTACGACTCGACCACGCCGTTCCCGGGCATCGCGGCGCTGCCGCCCACGGTGGGAACGCTGCTGGTGATCATGTTCGCATCGCCGTCGAACCTCGTCGGCCGCCTGCTTTCGTGGCGCGTGCTCGTGGCGATCGGACTCGGCAGCTACAGCGCGTACCTGTGGCACCAGCCGCTCTTCGCGTTCATCCGCCTGCTGAGTCCCGAGCATCCGCGGATGGGCGTCTGGCTCGCGGCCCTCGCGGCGACCGCCGTGCTGGCCTACCTGAGCTGGCGGTTCATCGAGCAGCCGTTCCGGTCGCGCGCGCGGTTCTCGCGGCAGTGGATTTTCACGATGACCGTGCTGATGGGAGGCTGTCTGGGAGTGGCGGGGACCATCATTGACCAGCTCGGCGGCATCCCATCACGGGTACCGTCGACGGGTGGTGCCATGGATGGAGGAGGGAGGCAGGCGCGTCACGCGTACATCGATCGAGCGTACGCGTTCCAGACGGAGGCATTCGCCGATGATGGTCGCGAGCGTGTTCTCGTCGTGGGCAACAGCTATGCGCGCGACTTCCTGAACATGGTCCTCGAGAACGGCTATATGGGTCAGTGCGAGCTTTCCTACGAGCCGATTCCGGATCCGGCGCAGTTTTCTTGCAGGAGGAACCTTGATTCTCTCAGCCCATCCCTGCGTCGGAGACTCACGACCTGCGACGTGCTGATCCTCGTGATGCCCGCACTCGATGAGCAGTGCCTCGCCGGCGACCTCGAGTGGTTGCGTCGCGAGGTCACTGCGAAGGTCATTGTGCTCGGCACGAAGAACTTCGGCCGCAACCCCAACTGCATCATGGCGATGACCACATCGGAGGCCGCGGGGTATCGAGCGCGGATCGCACCTGAGGTCTGGGATGCGAACGAGCGGCATCGGAACATTGTTGGACCAGGCTCGTTCGTGGATGTGATCGAGATGATCGCGGATAACGACCGCCGCGCCGCACTCATGACCAGCGAAGGACTGCTGGTATCGGAGGATGGCGGGCACCTCACGCGCGCGGGCGCACGAGCGCTGGGAAGGCTGGTGTTCGAACACCCGTTGCTCGCCCCGTACCGGAATTGAGCAAAACATCTGGTCGGGAAGATGGGTCTTTGAAGGTGCGTCACCGCTGTTATGGCGGTCGACTTGCCTGAAACGCTCGCCATCGCCGCGCCGCAATCCTACGCTTGCAGCAGCGACACGAACGGACGAAGTCCTCACAACGAACAATCGAAGGAACACTCCATGGCACACCTGATTGCGGTGACTGCGGCGGTTTGCTCGGCGCTCTTGGGCGTGGCCGGTGGCTTGGAGAGGAACGCACCGCCAGTGGCGGTTCGATCCAAGACCACTGTGCCGCCTCTTGCAAAGACGGAGAAGGCGAAGACCGAACGTGCCGCGCCGATTCGGGAAATCTGGGCCTCTACCTGGAAGCCTGTTCCCGCGAGTTGCGGAATGCTGACACCCATGATGTTCCTCGAGGGCGAGTTCTCGGTATTGCGGCGGTCGGCACTTCCCGATCCCTCAGCCTTTGCCGCGCGCAGCCGTGCATTGCCGCCGGGTCGGGTTGCCATCCAGTGGTGGCGCTATTCCAACAGTCTTTTCGCCCCACATCTCGATGCCCAGGCACTGTCATCGTCAGGTTCCACCACTGCGACGCACCACCCATGGGACACCGTCTCCGCCGAGGCAGTTGCTGCGGAGTGGCGTGGTTGGTTGGCCGACTATCGCCAGGCGGGCGGCAGGCTCGATGTGCTGGTTGGTGACTGTGAGCGCTGGGGGATCTTCAGTAGTTGGTCGCTGGACGCGACTTCGATCGAGCGCATCACCCGCGACCCGCGCATGAACCAGTCCATCTTTGGCGTTCCATCGCTGTCCCTCATGCTTGCCGGAGTCGATCTCGGGAAGGTGGGCAGTTACCAGTCCACGAACGACTACATCGGTTGGAACCAGGCGATCGGCACCTTGACGACCGCCGCCATGCGTCAGGCGGTCTGGGCTCCCGCGTATGCGGCGTATCCCGCCGCGCGGGGTAGCAACTTCGGAGGCATGCGCATGCTGCACGGCCCTGCGCCTGATCTGAATGGTCACCCTCAGTCCGCGGACAATGTCTTTGCTACCGCCGCCGCACCGGTGTGCTACGGCGCGATCGATGGCGCCTCCACGGCGTGGTACATCGACGCGGACGATCCGACCCGACTCTCGAAGTCGGGAAGCGTGCGTATCCAGCGCTCCGCGTGGTTCAGCTTCCTGCTCGACCAGCAGATGGCGCGCGCGTGCCGTCGCACCGCTCCTGAGATCGCACTGCAACCGTGGATCGCCCTGCAGGCCTGGCCGGGCGACAAGCCTGACCAGGTGGGTTACCCCAAAGACAAGCGCTACCACGATGAGCTGGTGCGGCACCTGGCCCTCATGGGAACCGAGGTATTCCTCTATTGGAATCCCGAGACGATGCCCGCGAGCTCCGGTGGCGGTCTTGCACCATGGACGGCTGCCGATCACGCGGCGTGCGCACTGCGGCTGAACGAGGTCCTACGCGAGGTCAACGCACGCACGGGGGGCGTGGTGGTGTCGACCCAGACGCGGAATGCGATCCGTTTCGATGCCGCGCTGCTGACGAGTGGCGCACTGCGGCAGGATGGACGCTGGGTCTGGCGGACGACGGTGCGTGACGACGTGGTCGAGGTTCGTGCCGTCCGTAATGGGGCGACCATCGCGCTGGAGCCGAATACGAGGGGCAGGTGGGATGTAACCGACTCGCCCGTGGCACCTGCCTACACAGCCCACACCGCAACAGATATCGCGCGTAATCGGAGGAAGTGATTCCCTTGGCCTGATCGACAGGTGGGTTCCAGACGCCTTGTTCGAAGGGGACGGCCGAACTTGGGACTACAGCGTAGTCGTGGCAGGGGACGGTCGCTCGGAATCATCTTCCAGGAACTCCGATTCCTCGCGATCCTGATCATCGGGGTCTCCTGCCGAGTCGTCATCGCTCCATGTCGCGCGTTCGAGAAGATATGCGCACAAGGCGAACAGCGCGTACATCCACACGACGGCGAAGCTGAGGATGCCAAGGAAGAAGCCCTCGAATACCGAACCGACCATCACGACGGCGATGGATGCAATGACGAGATCGGCTTGCTCCGGAACCACGCGCGAGACCCATCGGTAGTAGGCGAGCTTCGGCAGCATGAAGAGAATCGAGAAAACGCTGGCAAGCAGTACGACTCCACCCGTTGCCCCTAGAAGGGACAGCGTTGCCAGGTAGCTCGACTCGATGGTGGAGACGGACTCGTCGTCGCGGAGTCCGATCGTGCCGAACAACGGAGCGGATGTGAACTCCGACCAGGCCTGCAGCCAGACGTCGCGCCGTGTGTTTCCACCCTCGAGGAAGCGCGAGACGCCATCGAAACTCTCCGAGAAGAAGGAGGCGACCGCGAATAGCACGGCGGCACCGAGCACGCCGATGAGCGCGAAACTACCGACGCGGAGTCGGAAGTACGCCAGCATGCCCGTGGCGGCGCAGAGCGCGCCGGTTCGCGAGCCAGTCCAGATGACGAAGAGCCCGAGCACGCCGATGGAGAGTCCGTAGAGCCAGCGCATGGCTGAACCGAGCGGCAGCCTGCTGAAGAGGTAGACGTTGGTCAGCAAGAAGATCGAGCAGATATACGCCATGAGCTGGGCATTGCCCGAGATGCCCATGAGTCGGTTTCCAGCGACGACGTTGCGGTATCCGAGGCCCAGCTGCAGGAGGTTCGCCGCGATGTAGACGATGCTCGCATAACCGAAGATGGAGACGAAGCGGTCGAAGCCGCGGTCGTCCTCGATCCGCCGACCGAGCACGAATGTGAAGCTCACGAGGAGCATGATCGTAGTCAGCCATCCCAGTCCCCCGCGAACGAGGTCGTTCTCGATGCCGAGACGCCACATGTAGAGGGTCTGGAAGATGAAGAACATCACGACGGGCAGTCGGACTAACTGCGTGCGGGTGCTCGGGCGAACGAAGAGCGCGCTTAGGGTCATGGTCGCCAGCACCACGACGGTGGTGAACTTCGCGAAGTCACGCAGCTTCTGGAGTGGGGCGATCAGCGTGTTATCGAACCAGCGATCGTTGAGCTGCATCATCGTCATGAGGAACACGACGATCACGGCACCAAGCACCGGTCCATTTCGCCACAGCAGGATGAATGCGAGCAGCGTGGAGCCGAGCAGCGCCGCCGCGAAACCAGCGGGGGTGAGCAGCGACTCGAACGCGAAGCGGATCGACTCGGTGACCGAGATGTTCGAGTTCTGTGCGAGGACGCTGATCATGACTGGTGGTCGATCCTGCGGATTCGTTCATGCCGTCGGGTGTCCGCCGGACATTCCAGCATCGCGGAGTAGGCGCTCCTGCCCGGCGAGGCGGAGGTCGTGCTCGACCATCATGCGGGCGAGGTCCTCCACGGTTGTTTTCGGCTTCCATCCCAGCACAGTTCGCGCCTTTGTCGCGTCTCCGAGCAATTGCTCCACCTCGGCGGGGCGGAAGTAGCGGGGATCGATCTCGATGAAGTCGCGGTAGTCGAGCCCGACATGACCGAAGGCGAGCTCGCAGAACTGGCGGACGGAGATCATCTTCTCGGTCGCGACCACATAGTCGTCACCGTTGGGCTGCTGCAGCATGAGCCACATGGCCTCGACGTAGTCCCCCGCGAACCCCCAGTCGCGCAGGGCGTCGATGTTGCCGAGGTAGAGCTTGCGCTGGAGCCCCAGCTTGATGCGGCCCACGGCGCGGGTGATCTTGCGGGTGACGAAGGTCTCGCCGCGCCGGGGGCTCTCGTGGTTGAACAGGATGCCGCAGGAGGCGTGCAGGCCGTAGCTCTCGCGGTAGTTGACGGTGATCCAGTGCCCGAACACCTTGGCGCACCCGTACGGCGACCGCGGCCAGAAGGGGGTGGTCTCACGCTGGGGGACCTCCTGCACCTTGCCGAACATCTCGCTGGAGGACGCCTGGTAGAAGCGCACCCCTCGTCCGGTCGCCTCCTGGTGGGTCCGAACCGCCTCGAGAAGCTTGAGGACGCCCGTGGCGTCGACATCGGCGGTGAAGACCGGCTGGTCAAACGACACCCGCACATGGCTCTGGGCCGCGAGGTTGTAGACCTCGGTGGGGTTGATGTCATGCATCAGGCGCGACAGGCAGTTGGCGTCGGTCAGGTCGCCGTAGTGCAGCCGAAGCCGGGGTCCCGAGTCGTGCGGGTCGTGATAGATGTGGTCAATTCGACCCGTATTGAAACTCGATGAGCGACGGATGATGCCGTGGACGTCGTAGCCCTTTCGGAGCAGGAGCTCCGCCAGATAGCTGCCGTCCTGCCCGGTGATGCCGGTGATGAGGGCGACCCTCGGATGGGTATCGGAAGTGGTCATGGGCGGGGCGTGCGGGATTGTCCGACGCCGTTTTTGCTCATCGGCATCTGCGGTGCGACCGATAGAAGATTCGTTCTCCATGCCCGTTGAAGACGCCCGATCTCCACTCGCTGGCGCCCGTGTTGTTGTGACGGGCGGGGCTGGCTTCCTTGGCCGATCCGTGGTGGCGCTGCTGCGCGACCGCGGGGTCCGGGAGATCACGGTGCCGCGTCGGCGGGACTACGACCTGACGCATGAAGCGGACGTGACGAGGCTCTACCGCGACGCCGCGCCCGATGTGGTCATCCACCTCGCCGCCGAGGTGGGTGGGATCGGCGCCAACCAGGCCAACCCCGGGCGCTACTTCTACGCCAACATGGCGATGTCGCTCCACCTCATCGAGGAGGCGCGCCGCGTTGGGCTGCGGAAGTTCGTGCAGGTGGGGACGATCTGCGCTTATCCCAAGCACACGCCGGTGCCGTTCCGCGAGGACGACCTGTGGAACGGCTACCCCGAGGAGACGAACGCACCCTACGGCGTGGCCAAGAAGGCGGCGCTGGTGATGCTCGACGGGTACCGCCGCCAGTACGGGCTCGCCTCGAGCTACCTGCTGCCGGTCAATCTCTACGGGCCATGGGACAACTTCGATCCGCTCACATCGCATGTGATCCCCGCGCTCATCCGCAAGTGTCTCGAGGCGAGCGAGCGGTCCGCACCGGCCATCGAGTGCTGGGGCACGGGGCGCGCGAGCCGGGAGTTCCTGTTCGTGGATGATGCGGCCGAGGGAGTGGTGCGTGCCGCGGAACTGCTCGATGAGCCGACGCCGGTGAATCTCGGGACGGGCTGCGAGATCACCATCGGCGAACTCGTGCAACTGGTGGCCGACGCCTGCAGCTACACGGGTGAGATCCGCTGGGATGCCAGCAAGCCTGATGGCCAGCCTCGCCGGTGCGTCGACGCCTCTCGCGCGCAGGCACTGCTTGGATGGCGCGCCGCGACGCCGCTGGCAGAGGGACTCGCGCGCACCGTCGCTTGGTACCGCGCGCATCGTTCGCACCGCGCGGGATACGACCCGTCGCTCGCGGGAGGCAACTGACCCGCGATGCGCGTCCTGCTGATCAACCAGACCTTCTACCCCGATGTCGCCGCCACGGCGCAGCACGGGCATGACCTCGCGCGCCATCTCGTGGCGCAGGGCCATCAGGTGAGCGTGATCGCGTCGCGGTCGATCTACGGCAAGGCGGGCACGGCGCTGCCGGCGTACGAGAAGGTCGACGGCATCGAGATCCACCGCGTGGGCCGCAGTTTTTACGGCAAGGCCGGGCTGCTGGCGCGCACCACCGACTTCGCGCTCTTCTACCTGCTGACCGCGGCCAAGGCCATCCAGATCGGCCACCACGACGTGAGCGTATGCTTCACGACGCCGCCGTTCATCGCGCTGCTTGGGCTCGCCCTGCGCGGACTGCGCGGAACCAAGGTCGTGTACTGGGTGATGGACCTCTATCCCGACGTGCTGGTGGTGACGGGCGTGCTGCGCGAGGATTCGCTCACCACGCGGATCCTCGAGCGGCTCAACCGGCTCGCGCTGTCCCGTGCCGACCGCACGGTGGTGCTCGGCCGCTGCATGGAGCGGCGCGTGCTCGCCAAGGGCGTCGATCCGGCGAATGTCGAGCGCATCAACGTGTGGTCGGATGTGAACGAGATCTGCCCGCGGCCGCGCGAGGAGAACCCCTACCGCCGCGAGTGGGGCGTGGGTGACCGCACGCTGGTGATGTACTCGGGCAACTTCGGCATCGGGCACGATGTCGAGACCTTCGCCGCGGGAGCCAAGCTGCTGAGCGAGCGGAGCGACGTGATGTTCGCCTTCGTGGGCGGCGGCAAGCGCAAGAAGCAGCTCATCGACGCGATGCGCGCGCGCGGGCTGTCGAACTTCATCGAGGCCGACTACCAGCCGCGCGAGCGGTTGGGCGAACTGCTGTCGGCGGCCGACATCCACCTCGTGAGCATGATGCCGCGTTGGGCAGGCGTCATGGTGCCAAGCAAGATCTACGGCACGCTGGCGGCGGAGCGTCCCGTGATCTGGGTGGGCGGCGAGGGCACAGAGGCGGCGGCGGTGGTGCGCGAGGCGGATTGTGGATTCGTGATCGCGCCCGGCGATGCCGAGGGATTCGCCAAGGCCGTGCGGGCGCTCGCGGACAACGCGGAGCTGCGCGCCGCCATGGGCAAGCGCGCGCGGCAGGCGCTCGCCAACAAGTGGGGAGCGCCCCACGCCATGAAGCGCTGGGCGGCGCTGCTCGAGCAGGTCGTGCACGGCGCGGGCGAACGCGGTGCCCCACGAAAGGCGCGGCCGTGAGCGGCGCGGATGGGCTCGCGGAGGAGGACGCGGTGCTGCGTGCGCGGCGCACCAGCCCGTACTCGGCGCGCGAGAAGATCGGACGGCTGCTGTGGGCGATGGTGCAGGGGACGCTGTTCCGCCTGTCGTTCCACAACTGGTACGGGTGGCGGCGCATGCTCCTGCGAGCCTTCGGCGCGCGGCTCGATGCCACGGCCAACGTGCGGCGGACGGTGCTCGTGGAGTGTCCGTGGAACCTGTCGATGGGCGCGGAGAGCTCCGTGGGTGATCGTGCGGTGCTGTACTGCCTCGGGCCGGTGACGATCGGCGCGCGCGTGACGGTTTCGCAGGGGGCACATCTCTGCGCGGGTAGCCACGACTCACGGCGGCGCGCGATGCCGCTGCTGCGGCCACCGATCGATATCGGTGACGACGCGTGGATCGCCGCCGATGCGTTCGTAGGTCCGAGGGTGCGGGTGGGTGAGGGCGCTATCCTCGGTGCCCGCGCCGTAGCACTCGGTGATCTCGAGCCGTGGGCCATCTATCTGGGCAATCCGGCGGCCAGGGTGCGCGCGCGCGAGTTCGAGGGTCGCTGAGGGCTGGCTGGGCCGGCAGAGGGTACGACGATGGCATTCCGGATCTACAACACGCTCACGAAGTCGCTCGAGGAGTTCCGTTCCGTCCGCGAAGGCGGCGAGGTGACGTTCTACTCCTGCGGTCCCACGGTGTACGACGACGCGCACATCGGGAACTTCCGCTCGTTCCTTAACGCCGACATGCTGCGGCGCGCACTGGAGCTGCACGGGATGCACGTGCGGCATGTGATGAACATCACCGATGTCGGCCACATGACCGAGGACGATGCCGCGGATGGCGGCGGCGAGGACAAGATGGCGGTGGCAGGCCGACGCATCGCCGAGGCGAAGAAGTCGGGCAAGCTGCCCGCGGGCGCGGAGATCGATCCGTCGAATCCGTACGCGGTGGCGGAGTTCTACGCGCAGCGGTTCCTCGAGGACGCACGGCACCTCGGGCTCAAGGTGGCGATCGAGGAGCAGAAGCACCCCGAGCTCATGCCGCGGCCCACGCGCTGCGTGCCGCAGATGATCGCGCTGGTCGAGCAGCTGGTCGCGCGTGGGCACGCGTACGTGGCGAGCGACGGCGTGGTCTACTTCAGCGTGCAGAGCTTTCCCGCGTATGGGCGCCTCTCGGGCAACACGCTGGAGAACCTGCGCGAGGGCGAGGGTGGGCGCATCAGCGCGGAGCACCAGGCGGTCAAGCGGCATCCCGCCGACTTCATGCTGTGGAAACCGGATCCGACGCACCTCATGCGCTGGCCGAGCCCCTGGGGCGAGGGCTATCCCGGATGGCACCTCGAGTGCAGCGCGATGGCGCGCATGCTGCTCGGCGACGAGATCGACCTGCACTCGGGCGGCGAGGACAACATCTTTCCCCACCACGAGTGCGAGGTGGCGCAGAGCTGCTGCGCGACGGGTCGGCCGCACTTCGCGCGCGTGTGGTTCCACACGCGGCACCTGCAGGTCGAGGGCGAGAAGATGTCGAAGTCGAAGGGGAACTTCTTCACTGCGCGCGACCTGTTCGCCAAGGGAGTGACCCCAGCGGCGCTGCGGCTCGAGCTCACGCGCACGCATTACCGCACGAACTCGAACTTCACGATGCAGGGGCTGCGCGATTGCCAGCGGATGATCGACCGGTGGAGCGCGGCGCGGACCGCCGTCGTTGCGCGCACGGGCGGTGCGGGCGACGGCCCATTTCAGAGAGCGTTGGTCGAGTTCAAGGACGCGGTGGGCGACGATCTCAACCTCGCGCGCGCGATGGCGGCGTTGAACACGGCGATCGGCGAGGCGCCCGCGGGTGATGCGATGGCGGAACTCGCGGCGCTCGATGCGATGAACTCGGTGCTCGGCGTGTTCGAGCGGAACGCCGCGCTCTCGTCGGCTGCGACGGATGATCTCGCCGCGAAGGTCGAGGTGCTGCTCGAGCGCCGCAGGTCGGCGCGCGCCGCAAAGGACTGGGCGGAGAGCGATCGCGTGCGCGATGAGCTCGGCGCGCTCGGGGTGCGCATCAAGGACGGGCCGCAGGGCACGACCTGGGAACGCGCGGTCTGATCTGCGTGTCGGGGATGCCGCCGGGCGTGCCCGCCGGGCGTGCCTGGCACCAACCTGGCACCGTCCAAGGCTCACCCTGAATACAACGGTTCGTGCCAGGAAAAAGGCAGGAATCTCGGATCAGCCTTTGTCCCAAGTTATGTTGGGCCGCAAAGGAGACTCATCATGGGAAGGGAAAGAAGAGACATTCGGCTCGGTGTGCCGCATCACGTCGTGCACCGGGGTAATCACCAGGCACCGCTGTTTCTCACCGACGATGACCGACAGCTGTACATCTCACTCGTGCATCGGTTCAGTCGGACGACAGGGACGGGAGTCGCAGGCTTCTGCCTGATGCGGAACCACGTGCACTTCATCGCGATTCCATCGCAACTTCGGTCCATTTCCGTGTGCTTCGGACAGGCGCATCGAAAGTACTCGGAGTTCATGAATGCACGGGCAGGCACCTACGGAACCAACTGGGAGGGCCGCTTCTACTCGGAGCCAATGTCAGAGGCACACGCGATCAACGCGCTCAGGTACATCGAGCGGAATCCAGTCGCTGCCGGCATTGTGAAGGAGCCGACCGATTGGAACTGGTCGAGTGCAGGCACCCACTGCCGCAAGGGGAAGGTCTGGCCGCTCATGAACGTAGATATCCGTGGTGAACTCGCCGATCCGGTCCAGTGGAGGAACATGCTTCGAAGCGAGCTCGATGAGGCGGAACTCCAGTCCATCAACTGGTTGTTCCGAGGACAAGGCATTGATGCATCGCTGGGCACCTCGTACTGTTAGTGCCCGATACAACCGCGCACCAACCAGGCTCGAAAGGTTGGTGCGCGGTTGGTGTCAGGTTGGAGCCTGGCACGAGCCGCGGGGACGGGGTGACATTTTGTTTGCCTCGGGGTGACTTCGGTTGTATAGTCGGCCGGTCAGCATCAAGAGCAGCGGAGCAATCCGCTCGGCAACCGAGTCCGATCCGACCACGGTGCCAAATCGATGCGGTCCTGAGAGTGGCTGAATGCAGCCGAAATCAGGGCAAAATCGAGGATCTCCCTCGACGCGATCGATGTTCTCGATGCTGATGCGGTGTGAACGGTCTCCGTTCGCATGTGGCGTCGGCGTCCACACCGCGACAACCTGAAGTGCATCCCGAGCGACGCGCGTGCCGCGCAACACACGGCGCGCGCTCCGGCAACCGGCCGCGAGGCAAGGTGCCAGATCGATGCGGGCCGCGTGCGGGAAACACGCGGTCAACCTCGCGAGTGCGAGCGCTGTGTGCTGCCCGAATCGGGTGGCGCGCGCGTCGCAGGGATGTGCTTCCTCGAAGCGGGCGCGTGCTTGCACAAAGCCTGAGATGGAAGTCACTCGATGAAGGACCGCATTCCCGACAACCTGGATCTCGGAAGCATGGCGCCACGGCAGGCGACCGCGATCGACTGGTTCTTCGAGCGCGGATCCGATTTGCGCCGGGGTTCGGGTGGCTGGATCGACCGAACCCTCCTTCGTGCGCCCGACTGTTTCGGCCCGCAGCTCGCGCCCATCCTCCATGCCGCGAGGGCGGCGGTGATCGCGGGAGGTCCGTCGGCGCTCGGGCCGGAAATCGGGTCGGACCGTGGGTCGGCGTGCGCGGACGCCGAGTTCGAGCGGGCCCTGCACATCGCGCAGCAGCGGTTGCAGCGGCGGATCATGCCGAGTGCGTCGCTCCCCGCACCACTGCTCGCGTGGGGTGGAAGCGGGCTCACTGTCTGCGTCCCCGCGAGGATTCCCGCTGCGGCGGAGTCGGCGGCGGCGTGCGTGTGGCTGTCGCACTCCGACGAGATCGCGTACGCGCGCGCAAATCGACTCGATCACCGCTCGGGGGGCCTGCCCGACGATGTCGCGGCGTGGCTCGCGTTCGCGGAGAGCAGCGGGGTGGAGGCCAGCGCGTGGAGCCTCCCGCTGCCGAGCTTCTGCGAAAGCAGTCTTCCCATCGCCGTTGAGATCGCGCCCAACCCCACGGGGTTCATGCACGCGATGTACATCGCGCACGCGGGCGCCGCGGTGGTCGTCGCCGGATTCGCTGCAGGCGTCGGTGGAACCCTGCGCGTTCCTGGCGAGCCGCTTCCGCATGCGCGGGTCGTTCCATCGGGCTGGAGCTATCTGAAGCCCGACCGTTCGTGGGGCACATCGGCGCCGTACTTCCCACACGGAGCGCCGCAGCGGAGTGACGCAGTGTTCGTACCCGATGAGGCGCTGTTCCTCGCGTGCGCACGCGCCACCTGGCCCGCGTCGCTGCGGGATGCGTTCCGTGTGGCGTTCAGCGGCTGAGTCGCGGGCGTCGCGACCAAGTCATGCAAGAGGACCCGCCGCCGCCCGTGCCCGCGCGCCGGTCGATCAATGGCACGGAACGAAAGGGACTGCGATATGTCATGGAAGGAACACGACCGCCTCGTCAAGAAGTTCGGAATCGAGCGAGCCAGCACGGAGGACCTGCGTCGGGCTGGGGTCTTCGGGACAACATTCGTTCGAGGTGGGCCGCTCTCCGTGCGGCTTGTGCATGAGCATGCAGCGGAGGGGCTGCGCCACGAAGACGACGATGACGGATCCGGCGGTTCAGCCGCTCGACGGCGTCGCAACACGCCGCGCCCGGAGCGCGGCGAGGATCCCGAGACGTGTCCGTTCACCGAGACAGACGCCATGTTCGGACAGGGCAACGTGGTCGAGGTGACGCATGCGGTTCTGAGCGATCTGCTTGATGGCCGATACGGTGACCAGTGGTACCTCGACGGTATCGCGCATCTGCTCGATGACCGCAGGCGACACAGCGATCGCGAGCTCAACGAGGGTCCACGCGGCTTGATCACGCGAGCCGCGGTCTCCCGTGCGCCGAGTCATCGCGTGATCGATCGGAGCGGCCCGGTGTCGATCCGCCGCAGGAGCAACGGCAGCATCGTGATCTCGCGCCGCGGCCATGCATCGGAGCCGATCCAGTCCGAGGGCAGGCTCGACGGAACCATGCGCATCCATCGGGTGAATCCTCGTCGGGACGAAGCGGAGGTGTTCGACGAGGACTGCATCTGCCTCACCAAGAAGCCGTTCACGCGATGGCTGGTCGAGGGCGAGGCGGCCGAGCGACTGGAGGAGGCGCTGCGTCGTACCGACGAGATCATCGAGTTCGGGGTGTGGGGAGCACGCGCGACGCTCATGCACGCGACCTGGCTGATCGGCCGTGCGCGCGGGCGCGGGGCCGCGCTGTGGCCGACGGCGGAGAACATGCTCTCCGCGAGGCCCGCGACAGGGAGCACCATCGACGCGGGCGACTGCTGCGTGGCGGACGAGATCCGGCGAGAGCTCGTCCGGATCAATCGGGACTACGGGATCGAGGTGCCCGGTCGCTACCACGGCGATCTCGATCCAGCGAGCGCGTGGGAGCTGCTGCGCGAGGCGAGGCAGCGCAGGAATCGCTAGCGAGCGATCGGCAGTTGCGGGCCGAGGACCGCTCGCGCGCCCGTGCTGCAGTCGACCAGCATCGGGTTGTCCTGCACGCGGAAGATCTTCACGCAGTAGCCGGCTTCTGCGAGTGCCTGCTCGGCCTCGGCGTCGGTGAGCGTGTCGAGCACGGGGGCGTCGGTCGACTGGACGATCGCGAAGTCGAGGGTGGACGGGGCGTATCCGACGGTTGCGTAGTCGATCGCCACCGCGGTTGTGCCGGTGATCTGGAAGTCGATCGCGTGTCGGTGCGCGGTGTTGGGATGATCCGTGGATGTCGGCACGGCACGCTGCAGAACGACCGCGACGGCTGCGCCGAGCGCGATCAGGGCCAGCGCTGTTGCCGTGCGTGCTCGGCGGATGCGACGCGTCCGGGCGCGCGCCATCTCGCCCGCTGCGGCGGTGAGGATCGCGGATCGCCGCGATGCGACGGAGTCGGGCGACACGGGCGCGCTCACGACGCGCCTCCCGCGCGGATGCGCGACACGATGCGGCGCAGTGCGCTCTCGACCGCGCGTGGCGAGGCACCAAGCATGCGCGCGATGGCGGTGATGCGCATGCCCTCGACATGACGGAGGCGGAGCAGCTCGGCCTCCTCCGCGTCGAGTCGCGCGAGCAGGGCGGTCGCCGCTTCGCGGCTGGTGTCGTCGGCGTCCGACGTCCCTGGTTGGATGGAATCCCGCTGCGATTCGCGCTTCGAATCGCGCGCAGCGCGTCGCGTCTCCGCGACGATCGCGTTGCGTGCCGCATTGAGCGCAGTCACCCTCATCCACGCGAGCAGCGCGGCGATGGAGTCGGTGGTCGGGGGATGTGCGGCGAGCCTCATGAACATCTCCTGCAGGCAGTCGAGCGCGAAGGACTCGTCGCGGCGCGTGGTCGCACGCACGAACCGCACGATGTCGTCCGCGCAACGGTCGTAGATCTCGGCGAGCGCATCACGCGAACCAGAGTGGACCGCACGCGTGACGCGCGCGGCCCACTCGTCGTCGGATTCGCTGGGCGCATCGGTGGTCACTTCTGGTTTCGGATGACGTCGACGATCTCGCCGACCAGCCGGATCGAGTCGGCGGGCCCCTTCGCGAACAGGATCCGCGAGGGCTCGTGGAAGCGCACCTTCATCTGCTCGGCGGTGCCGTTCGCCTGCATGGCGAAGTCGATGGCCTCGATGAGCGCCTTCATGCCGGCACCTTCCGCGCCGGGCCAGTCGCCGAGGTCGAAGATGCGCTGCGTTACCGAGGCCGGCCGGTCGATTGGATTCGCGCTGAGCTTCTCGGCGATCACGATGACGGGCCGCGTCTCGACCGGGGTCGGCGACTTGCCGTCCGTCGCGCCTGGCTCGGGTGCGATCACCGAGACCGAGAGTTGACGACCCTCCGCCAGCGGGATCGACTGCAGCGACTGGAAGAACACCTCGGGTGCGACGCGGTTCACGGAGAGGGCGGGGATGACGAGCGTGCCGACCGAGGGCTCCGCGAGCACGACATTGCACTCCACGGTCGACCGCACGGCCTTCACGAGGTCGCGAAGCGCGCCTCCCTCCCAGTCGATGTTGACGGTCGAGCGCTCGAGTTGGATGAACTGCTCTCGCTCCCGAAGGTAGCGCTGGGAGTCCCGACTGCTCGCCTCGATCGCCTCGAGCTCCAGGACGCGCTGCAGGTAGCCTGGCAGCGCATCCTGCATTGCGGCCTTCGCCTCCTCGACTTCCCATTGCGGTCCTGTGATCGTGAGCATCGCGACGGGAAGGTCGACGGTGATGCCGGCGCGCGAGCCGCGTGTCGAGAGGTCCGTTTCGACCGTGTCGGCGAAGTGGTTGATGAAGGTGCGGCGCACCATGCCCTTCATGGGCTCAGGGCCGAAATCGGGCGACATCCGGTTCGAGACCTCGACGAGCCTCGGGTCGATCGGGACGCGCACCGTGACGGGTGTCGTCTGGGCGGAGAAGCGCCGCATCTGCTCGAGGAGGCGCGCCCGCTCTTCTTTGGCTTCGTTGAGACTCGTCAGGCCCTCGGGCAGGGCCTCCCTTTGCGTGATCGCTTCCTGCAGGGCCAACAGCCGCGCACGGATCCGCGCGAGCTCCTCGATCGTTGCCGTCGCGCTCGGCGGGGTGGGCGCGGCGCTCGTCGGCACGGGCGGGGTCTGCTGCTGCGCGTGAACGGGCGCGGCGGCGTGGACGGATGCGGCGGCGTGCACGGATGCGGCGGCGAGGACGATGGACGCGATGGCGGCGGGGAGGTGCTTCATGGTGGTGTATCCCTTTCAATGGACAAACCGCGCCAGGGACGCGGATCCGTCAGCAGGCTTGGAAAATCGACCAAAATCGTCCGGTTACGCCGTCGGCGCGTCGACGCGCATGAACGGCGCGCACTTCGCGATGGTCGTGCCCGCCTTCAGCCCGCCCCAGCGGGCGGCGACCAGCATCCCGCCCGTCGAATCGACCGGCGACCCGTACGCCGCGAGCACCTCGCCGCACTTCGTCGGCATGATCGGCGTCAGCAGCACCGCCGCCACGCGCACGCCCTCGGCGCATGCCGCGAGGATCTGCGCGACCCGCGGCATGTTCGCCGGGTCCTTCGCCAGCTTGAACGGCGCCGTCTCGTTGATCAGGAGGTCCACCGCGCGCACGATCGAGAGCGCGGCGTCGGCCGCCTCGGCGAGCTCGAAGTCGGCGTAGTGCTTCAGCACCTTCTCGCCCGTCTGCTGCGTGAACACGCTCCAGCTCGGCGCGCCGGCGGCGCCCGACACCGGCATCGTCGCCGTCTCGGCCTCCGGCATCGCGCCCGCGAAGTACTTCTCGATCATCGAGCTGGTGCGGCTGGCGCAGTTGGCGAAGGTGTTCACCAGGTTCGCCGTGTAGATCTCGTGGAAGTGCTTGGGGCTGAAGTCGGCGTCCTGCGTGCCGATCGGCCCCTGCGTGGCCATGTACCAGCGCCACGCGTCGAGGCCGTACTTCGCGAAGTACGACTCGATGGTCGGCAGGTCGATGAAGTTGCCGAGCGACTTCGACATCTTCTGCCCGTTCGAGATCCAGAACGAGTGCGCGTACACGCACTTCGGCATCTCGAGCCCGCACGCCATGAGGAGCGCTGGCCAGATCACCGCGTGGAACCAGAGGATCTCCTTGCCGATCACGTGGTACTCGGGCGGCCAGTACTGCGCACGGTCCTTCGCGAGCGCGCCCTGCGGCTCGGCGAGCCCGAGCGCGGTGGCGTAGTTGAAGAGCGCGTCGATCCACACGTAGATCACGTGCTCGGGGGCGTCCGGCATGCCGATGCCCCAGGTGAAGTTCGTGCGCGTGACGGGCACATCCTGCAGGCCGTCGCGCAGGCGGCCGAGCACTTCGTTGAAACGTCCCTCGGGGCGCACGAAGCGCGGGTTCGCCGCGAAGAAGGCCTCGAGCTTCTGCTGGTACGCGCTCAGGCGGAAGTAGTAGTTCTTCTCCGTCGCGCGCACCAGCGGCTTGCCCGAGATCGGCGACTTGTACTCGAGCTCCTTCGCGCGGGTCTCGGTGACGTACTCCTCCTGGCCCTCGTCGTACCAGCCGACGAACTCGCCGAGGTAGATGTCGCCCGACTTGAGCAGCTTCTCGACGAACAGCTTGACCTGCGATTCATGCCGCGCCTCGGTCGTGCGGATGAAATCGTCGTTGGTGAGGCCGAAGAGACCCATGACCTTGCGGAACTCGGCCGAATTCTCGTCGGCGAGCGCCTGCGGGGTGATGCCGCGGTCCTTCGCGCTCTTCTCGACCTTGACGCCGTGCTCGTCGGTGCCGGTGAGGAAGAACACATCGCGTCCGTCCATGCGCATCGCCCGCGCCCACACATCGCACAGGGTGGTCGTGTACGCGTGCCCGATGTGCGGGCGGTCGTTCACGTAGTAGATGGGGGTGGTGATGTACGCGGGCGCCGGGCGGCCCGTCGAAGGAGACGAGGAAAGGGGCATGGGAGGAATCCTACAGACCGCGCCGCAGCCATCCGCCCGCGCTCGCGTAGGATGCGTTCGTGACCATGGAGGACCCCGAGTTGCCCAATGAGGTCGAGCGGAGCGCGCAGTCGTCCGTGCGGCGCGATACCAGTGGTCCCGCCATTGCGGCCACGGTTGCGCTCGTCCTCTTCTCGGTGTTTATCGGAGTCTTCGGTCCGCGTCTGGGCAACCGCCCGCAGTCGCCTGCAGGGGTCACGCTGGTGGAGTTGGCCGAAGCGGTGGTGTCGCGCTCGCAGGCCGAGTTCAGCGAGCTGCGGCCGGAGCGCTCCGAAGGTTCGATGCGGGACGAGTTGAGCGAGGATGAGTTCGAGCAGCGGCTGGACCGGATCACCGACGCCGCGGTGGCGCTGCCGTCGCTGGATGCGCTCGGGCTCGAGGCCATGAGCGTGCGTCGGGTGCGACTGCCGGGCGGTGCGGGCGGGTTTGCCGTCCTGCGCGGCAGGGGCGAGCGCACGGGTGCGCTTGCGGCGCTGGCCGTGATCGAGGACGAGGACCGCTTCACCGTGTACGACCGCTACGGCCGGCCGACCGCCATGCCCGAGGGGGAGATCTTCTCGGTGCAGGATCGGATGAGCCTGCCGCCGGGTACGGTCGAGGTGTATCGCGAAGGTGGTCACGTGGTGGCGGTCTACGCCCGCAGCCTCGAGGACGCGCGGGAACTGGTGGCGGCGATCCGTCAGGCCGAGGTGGAGCGGCGGGCGCGGCAGCGGGAGGACTGAGGGGCGGACCACCTGATTGTCGGGACCGAGCCGCAGTTTCTTGCCTTTCCACCGCAGCAGCCGATACTTGAGGCACGCCCAGCCCCTGCACGAGGCCTGTTGCACCATGTCCACCTCCAACGCATCGCACCGACCCGTCGCCATCCGCAGCACCCTCTCGCTGGGTGCGATTTCCCTGGCACTCGTGGTGGGTGAGCTCGCGTGGACCAGCGCCGCCCACGCCCAGTCGCAGGTCAAGGGCAACCGCGTGGGCACCCAGGTGTCGGGAAGCCAGCGGGGGGGCACGGGCACCGTGGGCCTTCCCGATGACGTGCTGCGCGGGCGCGGCGAGAGCCTGGGCGATGGCAACGCCATGGGTGGCCAGACCTTCCGCTGGGCGCAGACGACGGGCGCGGGTCGCGCTGCGGGGTCGGGCAACATTCTCGATGCCAACACGCAGCTCGGATCGGGCGGTGCCAACGCCGGGACCATTCCCGTCGACTTCAACGCGCGCAACCTCATCGTCACGGGATCGGTGCCGGGTGGGCGCGGCTTCCGCGGCTCCGTCGGCTACACCGCCGACACCGACTTCCGCGCCCGCACGGGATCCGACGACAGCTTCGCCTTCCGCGCCGGGAGCGCGTTCTCGAACCCGTCGTTCAGCGCCTCGGCCGTGGCGCGCGACCGCTTCCTGGTGGCGCAGGGGCTCGGCGTGTTCGAGTTCCGCCGCGACAGCACACCACTCAGCGCGGCCAACGAGCGCGCGGCCTCCGAGCAGACCGACAGCCGGCTGCGGCTCGACCGCGCCAACGCGCAGATGTCGTTTGGGCGTGCGAACTACGACATCGGCGGCGATCGGACCATCATCAGCACCATCAGCCAGACGGGCGATCCGGTGCGCTACATCATCTCGCCGCTGCGCGGGCTGCAGATCGAGAATCTCAAGGACCCGCTCTCCCGCGCCGGTTTGAGCGTGTACGAGCGGGCGCGTGCGCGGCAGGACATGGCCATGGGCATCACCACCATGGACGACTACCAGCGCGTGCGTGGCACCGCGGCGGTGGAAACGCCCGATCCGCGCCGCGTCGACCAGCGGCTCAGACCGGAGTCGGAGGCCGAGAGGCTCCGCGTGGGGAGCACCAAGGTGCTGCCGCAGTCGTACCTCGACATCGTGGAGGCCGTGAACAAGTCGGCGGTGCCCGCTGCAGAGGGGACCAGCACGCCTGGGACCGATGGCGCGATGCAGCCGTCGCCCCTCGAGCGCGTGCGCGAGTCGCTGGATGCGATCCGTCCCACCCGCGCTCCGCGAGGCAGACCGCAGGACGATGGGACCAAGTCAGCGACCGGCGATGGAACATCGGATTCGAGCCAATCGCTGGTGTCGCCCGAAGGCACGCCGCGCAGCGGTGAGGCGGAGCGTGAGGCCGAGCGTGTCAAGCAGCGCGGCGCGATCATCTCAGTGGAGGAGGCCGCGCGCATCCTTCGCCATGGCCGCACGGTCGATTCGCTGAGCCGCGATGACCGTCGCCGCGTGGACGAGCTCACCAAGCAGGGCGAGGCGGCGTTGCGCGACGGCGACTACTTCCGCGCCGAGCGCCGCTTCGAGCAGGCGCAGACCCTCGCGGTCGACAACCCCCTGGCCGAGGTGGGCATCGCGCACGCGCAGCTGGGTGCTGGGCTCTACCTCTCCGCGTCGCTCACGCTGCGCAACCTCTTCGAGGCGTTCCCCGAGCTGATCGACACGCGCTACGACCGAGCGCTGCTGCCGGCGCCGGATCGATTGGAGAAGGCCGTGGAGATCATGCGCGACCGCATCAAGCGCGGCGACGATGTCCAGGGCTACGGGCTCATCCTCGCTTACATCGGGCACCAGACGGCCGATCGCGCCATGGTGGAGGAAGGTCTCGCGGCCATCGGCGGCAACGAGCGGCTCGACGCCGCGCGCAAGCTGCTCGAGGGCGTGTGGCTGGCCAAGTGAACTCGTCGATCGGCATGACCCGTGTGCATGACGTGCACGATGGCTGCGCGGTGCGCGCGATGGCGCTGCATGCGGAGGCGTTCGGCGCTC
>Ga0192647_100401_pt1 | contig 30739 bp, 25 predicted proteins | sample LauGreFa1BDMLBSN_2_FD_133046 | JGI IMG/M metagenome (GOLD analysis project Ga0192647, IMG submission 133046) | Freshwater lake microbial communities from Lake Michigan, USA - Fa13.BD.MLB.SN - reassembly | ecosystem: Environmental > Aquatic > Freshwater > Lake | place: Lake Michigan, USA... | reverse complement strand
TAAGGGTGCTGCCAAGTGGCGAAATATGACACTTAATAGGTCAGACTCGCAAAGCGAGTCTTGACATTAAGAGTACTTAACTTCGGCACTTGGCGGTACATGGATGGAATTAAAAGATAGACCCATACGTGGTCCAAAACCCGCTATATGTGCCTGCTGGGCTAGGTCCAATAATATCAAATTTATTTGATGTTAATATATTTGCTTGTAAAGGTATAGTCTGGGTGCCTGCTCCACTATATGTCAATTGTACAACATAGCCAGTATTTTTATATGGTGTTTCTAGTGTAATTGTACTAAACGCATATGAAGTGCCAAGGCCGGCATAGGCTGATCCTGCGACTGTATTTCCTAATACAGGACTCAATCCATATTGTATAAATGGCTGTGGATAACCAGAAATTTGTATGGATGAAGTGAATATAGTGCTTGTACGAACTTCAAAAGAAAAACTGCTGACCCTAGATGCTAGCGTTGATATTGTCGAGGTTGTCGCTATTTCTGTAAGTTGTGTACTAAATACATTAGTGTCATCTAGTATAGTAGAAGTAATATCAAGAATTCCAGTATATAGTGTAGAAATAGTGGAGTCTATTGATATACCATATTGTATTAGACTGCTGCTATAGTAATCAAGAGAACTACTTATGGATGATAGTAATTCTTCTAGACCGGCGTTCATTGTGGAAATTGTAGAATCGGAATTAGTATATATTAAACTTGTACTATATGCATCGATAGAAGCACTTATTATATTTGTTAAAAATTTAATATTTCCAGTTATAGTTGAATCATATTGTATAAGACTTGTGCTATATGAATTAATATTTGTGCTTACACTAGAGGTTAAAAAAATTATATTCATGTAAATAGTAGAAATTGTCGAACTGTCTAAACTATATGGGCTTACATTATTAATAGAAGAAATAAACAGGGCATTTATAGTTCCTTTAGAACTTGAAATATCGGAAAAAATGCCTCTAGTAGAAGATACAATATCAGAATATAATATAGATGAAATATATACTAAGGGTTTAATTATATAATTTTTATCTTCTTTATAGGTTGAATTTAGTGTGAGTGTTTCGTTGTTATTGTGACGCCCAAAGACGAATTGAAGAGTATATGGGCTATTAGGTATAGATTTAGTAAAATCATAGTCAAATGCATTACTTGCTGAAAAATTACTACCTACATCTCCTCTGACTCCTAAACTTAGATCTTGGCTGAATGGAGACTTTTGAATTTTACTTGTACTTTCTAAGAAACTTATTGATGTATAACCATACGATGAAATTGGAAATGTTGTATTGCAACCACTAACGTAAAATGTACTGGCCACCATCATATATGTTGATAGTTCTATATATGGTGAAATAGAAGGGTTACTGAAACTAGAAAACCCTATAGGGAATTTTGATAAACTTTCATAGTATAGAGGTGTATCATTGGTATCATATCCGTATGCTGAATATATGGGTGCAATTGTATAACTTTCTAAATCAGTACCACCAGTATAGTCTGTGAAATTAGAGAGAGTTAAATAATCTTGCGGATTTATTTTTGAATATGAAAAGTTAACGACGTAAATATTAGCACCGGTGTAATTTATAATATTTGCATCATTGCTAAAGTTGCTTACTCTAGGATATGCGACATTGCTTGAACCTATTATGTAAGTTGACAGATTTGTTTGTGTGTCATATGGGGCTATATTCATGGATAAATTGCCTGACCATTTTACTTGAATTTCATGTGGTTCATCATTTGGATAGAAAATAAATCTACCTTTTACTGCGTACATAGAAGAAAATATTAGACCCGACGTTGTACTCATTGTAGAAATAGTGGTTGTACCCGATCTTATATCAAAATTGGTAGGGTATATAGGAGGTGATTTTGGATTTCCGAATGGCTGGGTATCATTGAATACATTATAAAAACTGGAATATGTTGGATAATATGCAATATTTATAGGCATTATAGAAGTAATAGGTGTACTTATAGAACTTTGCGTAATAGAATTAAGAATTATAAGAGTTGATACTGCAAAAAAAGGTGTTTGAATAGTTGAGGCTATTATTGTATTAAATCCTGGAAATACAAAATTAGATAGAATATTAATTTTACTATCCAAAGATCCAGATGTAGATAAGAGTTGTTCAGTAGAAGATATTCCTGTATAGAACGTTTCTAATTGAAATTTTCTCCAAACAGTTGAAATAGCATCTGAATATCTATCTAATCTACCATAACTCGTTGAAACTGTACTTATATTATTATCTATTGCTTTTGCGGCAGTGGATAAATTAATTTGTAAAGCTTGAAATGATAAAATAGCCTGATAACTTGTAGATAGTGTAGATAAATCAACTTTGCTTACATATGTGCTTACTACGCGGTCTACGTTACCTATAACTGAACTGATAACTGGTAATGTAAGAGTAGATAATTTGAATTTTATTTGGTTATTTTCATAATTTGTTTCAATTACTAGAATATCTTCTCCTACAAATGTCATGATAGATGATGGACCTTGAGCCTGCATTATTAAACTTTTATTTAGAGTACTTGCCAATTGTGTATTCAGAGGGGCATTACTAAATACGAGTAATTGGTTGAATGAATAGGGCATAGTGCTAATAAAAGGGAGTTCACGTCCATCAAAATACATTGTATTTGTTTGCGGATCACCTTTGATATTAATACCGCCTGTCCCGACAAAAAGTACGTTGCTATTTAATTTATTAGTAATTGGATCAAACGCACCAATTGAATTTCCACCGCTGATATCAAATTGTCCAAATGCCTTTGCATAGAGGCGAGCAGTATTAAGCGCCGTAGGATCATTTATAAGTCCAGCATTTGGTCCATCTAATAGAGAAAATGTGGCATTCGCGGCATTGTTTGCAGTATAGTTCTCCAAACTCGTTTTAATTGTGTGGAATCCTGCACCATATTGAAGAGAAGAAATAGATGAAAATGTCATCCACATAGTACCACCCGCTCCATCAGTAGTTAGAACTCTGTAGGCGGGTATATTTGAATTATTATTGCCCGTCCTTGTAAAAATATTATTTACAGTTAATGAATCTATATATTCGGATCTATTGAATGATGCCATACTATCTTCATCTAAGATTCTTTCATTAGGTATTTTAGTCGCGCTTGAAGACTAGATACTCTTTGAATTAAGTATTGTGTTAGGGCAAATTTTGCTTTTATTATTTGATCTGTATCAAGACACATAAAATTAGAGAGACCGTATTCTAGAGATTCTGTTACAGAATTTGGAAATACATTTTTAACTTCTTGACTTAGAAACCCAATAATTGGGGTCGAACACAGATTATTGCATTTTCTATAGGATTCTTCCCATTTATAGGAAACAAGTCGGAGACTTGATATTTTTCCTATAATTTCTTGATAATTCACTGCTGATATAGATTCTTTTATACGATAATCAGATCCAGTTATCCAAGTTGTACCAGTAGGTTTTCTGGCATCACCATTTCCCCCTATATCCAATGAATAACCAGGTGCATATAAATTAATTCCAACGCGACCAAATGCATTATTGTTATATAGGCGGTTTATTGTAAGATTACTAGAATTGAATGATATTGTAGAAGCATATGATAAAATTGCTGTAGATGGAACAAATATTTGAGGATTTACATATGAATATACTTGGAAATTATTCATTTGTATAGTTGGATTGAGGTTATTAATGCTACTGGGTTGAATTGAAACCGCACCATTTATTGCGAAATTATATAAGCCTAGTGAGTTTGTTTGTATACCGACATTTATATTTGAAAAAGAAGAAATAGCAACATTTATAGAACTTGTTAGATTGATAGAATAGAATGTAGTACTGCGTGTTATATATGTAGGTACTAATGCATCTTTTGCATACAAACTTGTGCTATAATTAGTTATAGTGGGTAACATTGAATAAAATACTGTAGAACCAGCAAATGGAATTAAATCATGAAGTGTTGTTGAAGGAAGGTAATCAAATGAACTAAATGACATGTATATAGAGCCATTTGGAGGATATACTAGACTATTTATATTGGCATTTTCATTATTTACTAGACTTGATATATATCCAAATGTTGATAAGGTTATTGCATAAGATGATATACCAACACTTATAAAGTTTGATACATTTGTAGTAATCTCTTTAATAATTGACGTGTTTGTTGATTCAATAGCCAGATATTCAGAATTAAATCCACTGCTTGTATATATGTACATGCTGCTTGTTTGCCATTTTATACTAGATGTATAATTATATGCTGCTGCAGATAAAGTAGATAAACCCTCTATAGAGTTTACATTTGAAAGACTTTTTACTAAAGTATTATTCATACTTGATATTATATCGCTGTATTTATAATAGGATACTACAATATTTGTACTAAAATTAGAGAACATGGATGAAATACCAGGAGCAGTTATAAATGGGACTGGACGACCATAAATAGTGCTTGTATCAAGATTAATAGATGTAGATAATGTTGAAATTCCTAGATTTAATGTACTTAGACTGCTTAACATACTTTGTCCAAGTATATAGGGAAATAATGTAGAAAATGTACTGAATATTATTTTTTCATAGGAAGATAAGTTTAAGAATCCATTATAGTTTGTAGAAACACTAGTTGATGTATAGAATGGGGTGAATGTACTAAATGCTATATCACTAATTTGGAATAAGCCTGGGAAAAAATTCACATTATTTACGAATTTTGTTTGAGTACTAATTGTACTATTAACAATTGTAGAAAATACAGTAAAAGGCCCGATAAGTGTTCTAACACTGCCCATAGAACTATTTAATGAACTTATATATAGTTCTTGATTTGAATTTAATAATATATCAGATGTACTTATGTATTGTGCTATAGAAAAACCATTTAATGATGGAATAATTGCATTTTGAATTTGTTTTACTACAAACGTGGATAATGTAGATACTTTTTCTCCTAGAGTAGAAGCATAATTTAGTGTGCTTATAAATGTACTGTTAAAATTATAGTAGGAAGTAGATATACTTGAACCCCCATCAATGTTAAAAGTGGCATTGGTTGCAGTATTTACAATAGCATTTCTATATACTCCTAAACTTGAATTCGAGTATGTAAATCCAACTGAAATACTACTTAATAAATAATGAAACCCTGAACTTATATTTAGATAAAATGGGTAATTTTCAGTATTTTGAAATATTGTAGATATAGAACTTATACCGGGGCCTATAAAACGAGATGCAGTTCCTTGCCAATAGTATGGAAGTGGATTATTACTTCCAAATGCGCCACTAAGTAATGGTGTTGAATTATTTATTGCATTATATGTATAGTCACTTATAGTATTTCTTGGAATATAATATTGTATTCCAAGTTGTATTAAAGTAGAAGCGGTAGGTGCAAATAACTTATCATAGAATGTACTGGGTGGAAAAATTGTAGTACTGATTCCAGGAATAATACTAGAAAAATATAGAGTTGTAGATAGATAATTTGAACTTACATTTGTTGATTCATATATATATGTATTTGAAAGTGTACTTAATGTATATAGGCCTATTGTACTATAAGTTCCTAGAGTTGATAAATATGTATTTGTAAAAGTTGATATTTGTAGATTGACTAAATAAATAGAAGATGATATTAACGTTTCAATGCTATCTATGGATGATATAGAACTGATAAATCGGCTACCACTTTTATATTCATAAAATATGGAATCGTATATATTGGCGGTTGGTTTATTTAGCCATTTTGAAAAGGCGACTTTAGAAAGTGAATCTACAAAAGTAAAACTACTTACAATAGGAACATACGCTTGACCAGAAGACAATAGCGAACCCCTATTATATAGGGTGGCTATTGTTAAAGTATCTATATCAAGACTTGTTTGGGCTAAGGAAGCCATCTATGTTTATATTGCTTTTTATTATCTAATTTAGACGGGCTTCTAGCGTAGATACCTGGCATTCCAGTTTTTGAACTGTATTTAATAGAAATTGAGTAGCACCAAATTCTAATTTGAATATTTGATCCGTGTCAAGAGAGTGAAAATCTAAAATACCATTTTCATTTGTATATCTTATACTCTGTGGTAGAACTTGTTTGACTTCTTGAGCAATAAATCCGTACTGCGTATTTGAATCAGCACCTGTTTTTTCTTGAAAGGCTTTTGTAAAATTATATGTGCGTAGGGGTATTTCTGATATGATTTTAGCACATTTATCTAGATCTGCTGGCTGTATATCAGTTTTTATACGCATATCACTTGGATTTACCCAAGCCGTTCCAGCAGGTTTTCTTGCATTTCCTATTGCTATATCAAGGGCATATTGTGGGTATGTTGTATTGATACCAATATTACCGATATTTTGAAATGGCGAATCCTGTTTTCTTATAGTAAGAACACCGTCATTAAAATAAATTGTAGAGTGTATCACATTAATGCGATTTTTCTGATTCAATGTAACAGGTATATTTCCAGAATATATATCAAAGTTAGATAGTTGGATAGAAGGTGTAACATTAGAAGAGTATGCAATTGTGTTTATTTTAGCGGTAGTAACACCTGGATTAATTTCTGTCCAATTAATTGCATCTGCAGATACTAATATTTTCTGTAGACCTGCTGTATTGCTTCCAGCAATATTCCACATAACCCCGTCCCAGGTAATAGTATTTATAACGTCTAGTTCAGATATATTTACATATGACCAATCAACACCCGTAAAACTATACATAATATTTGAAGAGTTCCCGTTTGATCCACCCACTACAAATTTATCACCGTTCCATGCTACACAATTCGCTGTTAGAAGGCGGGGGCTATTTGTAGGAGTCCAAGTGCTAGGGGGAGAATTGGAACTATACATCATTGTTACAATCCCAGAACCAACTGCAACCCATATACGACCATTTGTTGCTATATCACTACCAAATCCAGAAAATGTAGTATTACTAGTTGCACTTTGCCAGACCCCGTTTGCGTTTGTATATTTGATATTAGTAAATGGAGCATCTCCTCTACTTGAATTTGTACCTAGCGCTACCCAATTATATCCATTCCAGGTTAGTGCATTTAAACTATCCATTTGTGTGTTCAACGGGAATGAAGCATCTGACCAGTTGATACCATCATAACTTATAAGTAAATTCATTGAATATAATGATGTACCCGCTAACCAATATGACCCTGACCACTTTACAGTATTTACACCATATAGTCCGCTACCACTAGGTATTATAGCATTTAACCATCCTGCTGATGGATTTACCGTATACTTGATAGAGTTTATTCCACTAGTATTAGAACCTACTGCAATCCACGTGGTCCCGTTATATGCAATATCATTTACACCTACACTAAACCCTGGATCAGATGGACTTATCTTATAGGTATATGATAGAGTTGAATTTATAAATGTAGTATTACCTAAATTATTTGACAGGCCTGCTATAATGTGATGAATAGAGGGGTCTTGAGATGGAAGAATTTGTGCAGCGCCTACCATAGAAAATGGGTATTGAGTGCTTGTAGAAGTCTGAATACCAAGTGATGATACGTATATTGCTTTATTTACTGTTAAATTAGATAATGTAATAATATTAGTGGTAAAAGTAGAAAATGTAGGTGAATAGATATTAGATTCTACTATAGAGGAAATGGCAGTATAACTGCTTACTATATTTTCTAAGGTATCAAAAAATGTACTTCTGACGGTGTTGTAAGAAGAAACAAAATTTTGACCTGTTGTACTCACATAACTTGATAAATTAGAAGTTTGACCGTATAGGCTAGAAAAATTAACAGTTGTATATTTAGAAAATGTTGATATAGTGCTATTTAAATTATCTATAAGTTCTGCGGGATTATTACTACCATAAGCATCTGCATTTGTTGTACTCAGATTATAATATAGTTGAATAATACTTTGATTTGTGTAACTCAGGTTATTAAAACTGCCATATAAAATATTATAATTAGTAGAAAATACACCAAGGTTTTCTGTTAAAAATGTGGATAAACTTGAAACACCAGGGTCTACTCTTACAGAAGATATACCATTATTTAGAGCGTTTGAAAATAGAGTAAAAACAGGTGCTAAACCTGTACTTATAGAAGAAAAGTTTGGATTTACGCTACTAGATAAGGATGAAAGTCCTGGGCCGCAAAATATAGTTGGATAAACACTAGATATAAATTGTGTGGTAGTGGAAATATTTGAACCTTCTACTGTTGATAGTGTTTGTAGTGTTGAATAGGGTGTCTGTAGGCTGAATACTATATTTATTGTAGAATACGCGTTTGGTAAAATGCTAGAAAACGTCGACAGATTTATCAAATTATTATAGTTTTTTTGAAATGATGTAGATAAGGTAGACAGTGAGTTTCTAACATCTTCTTGTTGAAGAATTATATATGTATAACCTACAGTGGTCAATGACGTGCTAATAAGATTTAATTGTTTTTCTAGCACAGTAGAAAGTGTAGAGACAGTGGGACCTTGGGAAATTCCTATAAGTTGTTGTGTTGATCTAAATATTCCAGTTAGTAATGTACTCATTGTACAAAGCCCAGGAGTTCCCGCAATTCTTTGTGCATTCAGAATACTTGAAATATATTGTCTTGCTAAAACGGTAGACATAGAAGAAATACCACTTACGCCGGCCTGAATTATAAAATAAGATGAAAGACTAGAAATAGAATCATCTACATACGAAGATATTAAATTTATTCCAGATGTTGGATCAAATATAGAAATTGTATTATTAAACCCTTTTAATGTTGATGTAATAAACGTGGATAAAGTACTTACGCCTGGACCTGCAGCATTTTGAATTGTTGTCTGTATTTGAATATTATAACCAACTAAGGTGGACGCATCTTTTATTGTTGTTGATAATATATCATATCCTACATTTGTACTATACGTTTGTATATTAGCACTTATATTACTATAATAATTTGTAAAAAATGTAGAAAGTGTAGAAACTGCAGGACCTTGATTAAATGTAATTTCTAGTATGTTACTAAGACCTGTAAATGTTGGTTGAAATTGACTAGATATAGTTGATATAGAAATACCTAATCCTAGAATCGATCGTTGAAGGTTTAGAGTTTGAATATTTTGACCCTGTAATATATTATAATTTGATATTATCGTTTCATAGGCTGTATTATATGTTGTACCCTGTACTGTACTTAATACATTATATGTATTGGCTTGACTGGAAGAAATTTGAAGCCCTGCGGAGGTTGATAAACTACTCAAACTTATAGATAGGGTTGATTGTTTTACTGCTAAATTTATAATAGCATTAGATATGTCAGGTATGGTTGATGTATTAAAAACGAGACCACCTGAACTGAGTAATTGTTCAGGTGTAAGGTATTGGAATAATTTATATACATTACTACCGCCTGGAATAACTGGTATAGTATAAGAACTGATTTGTTTACCAGATTGAGCTTTCATATATAAATCTTGGTATGTAAGTGTATCAATATCTAGTGTACGTCTTGAAGATGCCATACTCTACTATGATAAACTATGAAAATAATAGTTTATATTATCGCACAATGCGATAATATAAATATTTGATTCTATTTATACGTATAGATGGGAGGCCAAGGAGGACTTTTACAACTTGTGGCTCAAGGTAAACAAGATGTGTTTTTAACGGGAAATCCACAAATGACATGGTTTAAAATGGTATACAGACGTTATACGAATTTTGCAGTTGAAAGTCAACCAATGTATTTTGATGGTACTCCAGATTTTGGTAAAAAAATTACTTGTAATATTCCTCGTCGGGGAGATTTATTAAGTCAGGTTTTTTTAGAAGTAACTCTACCGGCATTGAATCTATTAAACGCAGATGGTACAATTGGACCAGCAGTATCTTATGTGAATTCAGTGGGGCATGCTTTGATTCAAGAAATCACAATAGAAGTGGGTGAACAGGAAATAGATCGGCAAAATGGTGAATGGATGGAAATATGGTCAAATTATACGACTACAAAGGATAAGCAAACCGGATTTTATAATATGATTGGTAAAGTTGATGGATATTCTCCCCCAACTCTTTATGGACCTATTAAATTATATATACCATTGAAATTTTGGTTTTGTAGAAATCCTGGACTTGCATTACCCCTTATAGCGCTTCAATATCACCCTATTCGCATAAATTTGACATTAAAACCACTAAATAAATTATTTTTTAGTCAAGCTCTTACTACACCAGCATGCTCTACATTACAAGTTGCGCCGGCACAAATAAGCGAGTTAATGTTGTGGGGAGATTATATTTATTTAGATCCAGAAGAACGCCGTAGATTTGTAAGTTCTACACACGAATATTTAATAGAGCAGATACAATATACAGCACCTATAGCGATTGCCCCCGGTGCTACTTCAGCCTCATTAAGATTAGAATTTAATCATCCAATTCGTGAGTTATTTTGGTATATACGGCGCGATGCTATGGTAAGATATAATGAACATTTTAATTTTAGTTCTCTAGGAACATTCGAAGTTGGTACTCGTACAGATATCTTATCAGAAGCCGTTCTACAACTAGATGGGTTTGATAGATTTAAAGAGCGTGATGCCGGTTATTTTAGACTGGTACAACCATGGCAATATCACACAGTAGTACCAGAAGAAAGTTTTGTATATTCTTATAGTTTTTCTTTAAGACCAGAAGATATTCAACCCAGTGGATCTATGAATGCAAGTCGTATGGATTCAATTGTATTACAGATTAAAATTAATTCTGAATTTTCTGGAACAGATTGCAGTTCTTCTAGATCAAACACCTCTAATTCTACATACAGTGGAGATAGTTTAAATGCGATATTAAATTCAACAACGGGTACCCTTTCTTCTAGGGTGTTTGGTATAAATCACAATGTCCTTCGCATTGCGGATGGATTTGGCGGCGTTCTCTTTACAATATAATAGGTAGAGATGGCGCTGTTTGATGTCGGAATAACACACGGCTCCTATTGGAAAGGGGGACAAATACCATATTGGTTATATTTAGTATTTGTTATACTATTTGGAGCATTAGGATGGGACCATTTACTTCTGAGAAGTCCTACGACGGCAATATTAAAATTTTTAAGTTTAATACCATTGCTTGGTTTTTGGTATTTTTATGATATTGCACAGGCAATTGGTGAACGTGATCTTATAGAAAAATATGGTATAGGAATACCATATTATGGACCAGTTGGTATTGGAGCAGGTATGTTTATAAATAAAGATAAAAATAACCTTTCTCCGCCCAATATTCCTAAACCTTGGATGTTTATGTTATATGCTTTAACTACCTTAGTATTCATAGCAATTCCATTGAATAAAATAGTATTAGGAGATTATTGGGGTTGTTTGATACAATTATCTATGTATACATGGATCACTATTTTTACTTTTGGTTTGAGTATTTTTGTTGGGTTGGCATGGGGAATATTTGATATATATAATTTAATATTTAAAACACGTGATATTTTGGAAAAAGGAGTACCTCGCATATCTCCGGCTACTTGGATTGGATTAGATGCGCGTTTTAAGAGGGATGCTTTAGGACCAGGAAAACCACTGCCCCCACAAGAGCCAACAAGCCTTGTAGGGAGAACTATAAAAGCGGTTTCTGAAATTCCGATGAATGCGGCCCTTGCAGCATCAACTGTGACTAGAGCAGGTGGTGAAACGGTTGCCGGCTTGATAAAAACAACTGGAGGTGTTGTTACGGGCGTAGTAGAGGCCACAGAGGGGGCAACAGTTGGTTTAGTAAAACAAGGTGTAAAAGATACGGGTGAGATTATGCAATCTGGTACAGATACTGTGGTTGATGTGGCTGAAACCAGTAAAGATGTCGTAAAGAGTATAATTGGGGCTACAGCTGGAACCGTTACAAAGACAGCAGAAGCATCAGGTTCTTTGTTAGATGTAGCTACTAAATTACCCGGTATTATACAAAAGATCGAACAAAAAGGCGGTGGATTAAGATTATTAGAATCTGATCCATCTGGAACTTCTACGGTGCTTTTATTTGGAGTTGCAGTTTTAGCATTTGGTGGTTACGTATTATATATGATAAGAAAAACTATCTATACTTCTAGAAATGACAGACAAGATGATTCCCCTCCAGACCCAAGAACAGTTCGAAAACCTATTGAAACCGGTGCAAGATAATGGGGCTCTTGCTGAGGATGCAGTGGTAGTATATTTTACGGCATCGTGGTGTGGTGCCTGTAAAAGATTAGATTTTGAAAGTCTATTATCGAGTACTCCTAAAAATATAGTGTGGTATAAATGTGACGTGGATGAAAATAATTATACTTTGGGTTATTGCGGATTGTCTAAATTACCGTCTTTTGCAGTAATAAAAAATGGGAAATTTGCTGGAAAATTTAGCAGTTCCAATACGCTAAGTGTATTTGATAATTTAAAAAGTATACTGGCAAACCCTTAGGAATACTTAATTTAAGTAGTCGACAGTAAGACTATAAAATATATTTTATATAGTAGAATAATTTATAATGAATAATTTAAATAATGGGGGGCTACAAGAATCTGTAAAAATTGTAGCACCAAGTAAAAGGCCTAGTATTTTAGATAATATTCGTGAACGCTTGGGGGGTAACTATAATCTGGCCAAACATTTTAAAAAAAATGAAAAAAATTTACGAGAGAAAGTACGGTTTTTTCAGAAAAGAGAAGCCGCAGGTGAGTTAAAGCCTGATATGGCGCGGCGTTTTGAGGAAGCGCGCGAATTATTGAAACGTGTTCAGGATTTAAATCCTGAAGAAGCAAACCCTTTAGAACCTTATATTCCACCACTGGTTGCTGCGCCTCCACCACTGGTTGCTGCGCCTCCACCACTGGTTGCTGCGCCTCCACCACTGGTTGATGCGCCTTCACCACTGGTTGCTGCGCCTTCACCACTTTTTCCTCCAACACCATATTCATCACCTGTAAATGCCCTACCGCCAGAAAACCCCCTATTAAGAAGCATGATAAATCAATCTCTTTATAAAGCATTTCCAGATGCAAAGAATCGTTCATCAAAAATGAAACTTAAGAAAGGCAGGACAGCAAAATTTACTTCAGATTTTCCTAGTAATAATGTATCGGCGGGATTTAATCCACCCCCGGCAAATAAAGTTCCAGCCCAACCACTTACATATGGGCACTATAGCCCGGGTGGTACATATCACGTGGATGGTAATGTAAATCCACTACCATATGGAAATAATAGCCCACAGGTTGTTGATTTAAATAAATTTCGTTTAAACCGTGTAAAACAGCCTAGTAAATCTAGGCGTTCTAGAACTGTAAAACGACGTAAATTGATACACCCCGAGGATTTTCCCTACTATGAGAAGGCTGTTGCAGAAATAGAAGTTCCTCCATTATATCACCCTTTAACAGGACAATTAATTATTTCAGAAGATGCGATTGATGTATATAAAGATGCTATAAATATGTTAGAGGGTTTAATTGATAAAGCGGTAAATAGGGCTTATACCTTAAAAAAAAGAAATAAAAAAAATATAAAACCAAAAGCAGGTCTATAAATAGGTAATGGAGTGGGATATATGTATAATAGGTGCCGGCATAGCAGGCCTCTATTGTGCATTAGAATTGACTAAGAAATATCCAGAAAAAAAGATATGTATTTTAGAAAAATATAAATACATAGGTGGTCGTACATCTACATTCAAAGATAAGGTAAAAGGGTTGCAGTGGGAAGCCGGTGCAGGGCGTGTCCACAAATCACATCATCATGTAACAAAACTCATTAGCCATTATAAGTTAACTAAGATACCTATATCCAATCAAATAGAATGGAGGCCATCTTCGCATATAGAAGATCAAGTTAGAATAGAAGCCTATATCAATAATATTAGTTTAGACACCCTCGGCGCCGATACATTGAAGAAAAATACACTTCAAGATATATTGACGCTTGTATGTGGGCCTGCTATAACAAGAAAAATAATGGAACGCTATGAATATAGATCTGAATTTGACACTCAGAGAGCAGATAAGGCTCTAGAAGCCCTACAACATGAATTAGGAGACAATGAAGATTTTTTTATTATAAAAGAGGGATTTTCCGCTTTGATAGGGCATATGAAGCATGATATAGAAAAGGGTGGTGTAAGAATATTGAGAGAAAATGAAGTAACTAATATTCAGAAAAAAGATAATGGCTATTTGGTAGAAATACGTAATCGGGGACCTATTAAAACTATTAATGTCATAGTAGCTCTTACACGCGACGCGGTAGCAGGGTTGCCGTGTTTCAAAGGGTTGCCAATTCTGAAACAGGTAAAAATGCGACCCCTTGTACGTATTTATGCAGTATTTCCAAATGTCACCGGCAAAGTCTGGTTTGAAGGAATAGCAAAATTTGTTTGTCCTAAACCTGTTCGATATGTCATACCTATAAATCCTAAACAAGGCACTATAATGATTTCTTATACAGATGGAGAGGATGCCGAATATTGGCTTCATAAGATGAAGAGTGTGAATCATGTTCAGCAAATTACAGATGAAATTATGGCGCAAATACGAACCCTATTTCCTGATATAAAAATACCAGACCCTACATTTGTAAAAATACATCCATGGGCAGATGGATGTTCTTATTGGACCCCTGGAGACTACGACTTTAACAAGGTATCAAAGGCATCTGTAAAACCACTAGCAAAGTCTATGCCTGGCCTATATATGTGTGGAGAGTCATGGGCTTACAATCAGGCATGGGTACAATGTGCAATAGATCAAGCGTCCCACGCCGTTGACGCGTTTGTTGCTGATTCTACACAAGTGCTGCTGTAGCCAAGGCATCTACTTGGTGATTAAACATCCAAGGAAATTGATTCTGTGCTCCTCCACCTTTATGGCCTTTCAACCATTTATATTCTAGTCTAAATCCCATTTGTGTTGTCTTCTCAACGAGCTGTTTCACAAGATCCAAGTGTTGAATAGGACCACCTTGTTTTGTCCAGCCCCTTTTACGCCAAGAAGATCCCCAAACAGAAGCACAGTTAATTGCATATTGACTATCTGACCAGATTTGTATAAATCCCGGGTACTTATTTGCGGCTTCTAGACCCATTAATAGAGCCATAAGTTCAGCACGTTGATTTGTTTGTTGTTCCGATTTTACTATTGGCCCAGAGCCTCTATCTAGGACTCTATAACCATTATCTGCGACAATAATGTAAGCCCATGATGCATTTGCAGACCGTTTTCCATTATTTCTACAGGCCCCATCAGTAAATATATGAATCAAGTTTCTATTTGAAACAGGTTCGTTTATTGGGGTAATAATAGAAGGCGGTAAAGTAGGATGGACCATCACATTCTCTTGGCATTGTTCCACGTGACTGTCGTCAGCCCCTTTTTGATATATGTAGGTGTCCAAAGGGCCGCTACGCCGGAACTTATATTTAACGGGCTCCTCGGACTCGCCGGTGCAATACTGCTTTATCATCTCTATAGAGCTTATAGTAAATGGATAAGCGGGAGTTCAAGTTTATGGGTGAACTTAATTCATATAGTATTGGTAGTACCCATATTACTTTGGATAGGCTACTATAAAAAAGATACGTCTCGACAGGCATTTGAAATGCTACTACTATTGGCATTTTCGGCTCTAGGTTATCATTTATATAGCCTCGTTATACATGTAAGTACCGTTTCTGGTGATAGGCCTAAATCATAGATAGTCTAGCCTTTAGAATTGGATCAGTTGTCTCTTTGGCGTGATCTATTACATGATATAGAATGGATGGGTACGATTTACAAATCTTCTTACAACAGTGGCAGGTGTATGTATCAATGTTCTCAGATTTAATAATCCAGGGTTTAAGAGTTTCCGATATGTGATTACGTGCAATATGTGCCCGCATATATTCTTTTTTGAAAACACTGTGATCACAGTTTTCAAAGGGGCATTTAATATTAAGTGCCTTCTTAGAATGTTGGATTTTAAAGTGTGTATCTAGAGTGTATTTTTGTGTGAATGTCATATTACAAGTGCTACATTTATATCGACGTGATCCCTCATGTTTTTGCATATGATAGTGCATTGTATTTTGATTTTTTTTTACACAGTTGCAAACAGTGCAAACATAGTCGCCATCTGCATTTTTCTTGTATTCGTACACCATGCTTAGTTTTAGCATTGACCACCTGGGGTTCAATTTTTATGTAAAATAGCTGTCTAAACAAATTTATACTAAAGACTATAGGAATGGAGGAATTGGTGCTTATCAATAAATATTTCACCGTAACTACTCTTCAAGAATACTTGGAAAAATACCCTGAAGATACAGAAAAGTGGTTAGAATATTTTGAACCACTTTTATTTCCTCATAGAATAAGAAATACTGCGCGAACTTATGATAGAACGACTATACCAACGCAAGATTATTCCAAATATAATATTGTAGCAAAACAAGATATAGAAGTTAGAGATTCTGATATAATGTGTCCTATATGTAAGCATTCATGGGAAGAGACCCAACTTCATGCGACAACTATACTTTTATGCGGGCACAAGTATCATACTCTTTGTTATTTTATGCTGTATTATGAGAGGCAGGAAGGGTGTCTGATAGAAGGGTGTACCAATGATACTGGGCGCATTGTTGGGGATCTATATAGAATGAAATCAAGGCTAAGAGAAAGTATTGAAAATACGCTAATTGACAATATAAAAGCTAATAGAGAATTTAAAAGTGAAGTGAAAAAATTAAAGAGTAAAGTATCAAGTATTGTTAGACATGTATCTGCCTTTTCAAAAGCCAGAAAGCAAATGAGAAAGAATATTATTAAAAAGCACGAATGTAATCTGAGTCAGATACAATTTGATATAAATAATAGTTTTAAATTATTAAATACTTCAAGGGAGGCAAAGGCATTAAAGTCAGAAATACATAAGTATAGAATAATAGAGCGGGGTTTTTTTAGGAGGTATCATTTAAGTTTGCATGATCTCACAAGATATGGATTGGTGGGGCGTATTAATTGGGCTGTGCGGGGAATGCTAGTGAGACATTATGGATATGGTTCTAGAAGTCGGCGTTACTTAGGCATACGCTTACTCCCTGGTAAAACATCGTGGATTAAACAAGGTAATCATGATGCTAGTGATAGTGAAGCCGAGGCAGAAGAGGGTGATGCAGAAGAGGGTGAGGATGCCTAAATCCTATTATGCTGTTTAATAACAGGAATGTCGGTACATATTTTCACTCTAGCGATTGGCGAAGATTTTCGTAAATCGCTAGCGAAGGCTCTTGAGTCAAAGCGGCTCTATGCACAGAAACATGGTTACACATATATCCAGGCAGGTGAAGAATGGTGGGATCGTGCGCGGCCAATTGCCTGGTCAAAGGTTCCCTTTTTATTAGACCAGTTGAATAAATTGCCAGAGGGTGCACTTGTATGGCAAAGCGATGCCGATGTACTTATCACGAACCCTAATTTAAAATTGGAGGATCATGTTGTACCCCTTCTTCCTGAAAATAAGGATATGCTTCTTATTTATGATGCCTGTCATCATCTGAATAGCGGCAATATATTGATGAGAAATACAAAGTGGTGTAGAGATTTTTGGAAGAGGGTAAATGCGCGTACAGATTGTACATACCATATTTGGTGGGAGAATATGGCAATGATCAAAGAGTTGGATGAAAACCAAATAGATAAAGATAAAATTCATGTTACAAACCAACACAAGCGTTTCAATGCGTATGTGATGGGTATTCCGAATGAACCTTTATGGGAGCCTGGGGATTTTCTGGTGCATTTTGCCGGTGTATATAAACCAGAAAAGATGATAAAACTTATTGATGATATAGATAGTGGTTTAATTCCTAGATTAGATATGTATAATCCTTAAGTTAATTATCTTAATAATTAGATTCTATTTTCATAGCAAGTTCTTGTCGGCCCCTGATTTGTTCGCCCTCTATTTCTTTGACACGACGGAATCCGTTTTGTCGTAGAAGTTCGCGATATGCTTTATCACCTATTATACGCTCAATTGCCTGACACCACCCATCTATATCATCTCGCTGACACATGATTCCCGCTCCACCTACACATTCCACAAGGCCATCTGCTTCACTATGTATAACAGGTACACCAGATGCCATGGCTTCTACTGCAGCGCGGCCCCAGGTTTCGCTTTTGGATGGCATGAGTAAGATGCCGATTTTTTTGAATACGATACGGATATCCTTTTGATTTTCCATATATGTGAGATTCGGGGGACAGGGATCAAGTAGGTCTTGATCTCCATATCCACCTTTTACGCCCATAAATTGTACATGTTTCATATTTTTTACAATTTCATTAAATTGATCAACACCTTTTGTTACGTTACAGTTTATTAGACACACGACATCATTTTGGATGGTTTTTTCGCGGAGGGAATAAAACGGCTTTGTATTCACATAGGGTATCATTCTCATATTATCATGTATAGTTGGTAATGCATCTTGTGTTGCCCGACTGTTGAATATAACGACAATAGGGAAAGAAACTTTTTGTGTTAATATCCATTGATATGCTTTTGCAACATGAATCGATATAAAAACGGGTTTATCCCTTTCTTGTATTATATTGAAGTTATAATATTTATCAGGCATTTGATAAAAAACTATATCAGCAGTAAGTAGTTTTTCTTTACAATACGGGTCTTTTTCATTATATTTATGTAATTTAAATCCATCATATTCTTTTGCAGCCGGTGTATTTATAAAGACAAATATAGTGTGACCACGATCTCTTAAATATTTTATTGTTTCATAGGCAGAAATTTCCGATCCTGCAAACGACCCTGGCAAAAATGTGTCACCAAGCAGTACAATTTTTTTGGAATTTTCCGATTTAATGGTGGCATTTTTTTGTGTAAGGAAATTTGTTTTTAATAGCGGTGGCGGCCCTTGATCTGGCTTGTCATTCACTGTATTCTTTAATATTTGTAACTTGGATTCTTTAAAAAACGGGCTTATTATTATACATATAATAGTAAATATCCCTATTACCAGAAGATCTCTGGACATTCTATTTGGTTAAAGTTTTTTATTTATATATAGTATAATGGCTGAAACGCGTAAACTTGTTGCAGTGGGATCAAAGGCGATGGTATGGCACGGAACCGCTAAACATACTTCCGGGGGTCTGACAAAGAAAGATTTGATGAAAACAAAGAAGGGTCGTATTGTCAGCCGTCGGAAGCATGCGATTGGTATGCGCCGTATAAAGACTCTTCGCAAACTTGGATTCAAGTCAAAGAAGGGTACCTTTAAACTATTCCGCAAATAAATTATATCGGTTCAGCCAACCGCTCTGTAACTGTTCGCAAGATCATTCGTAAGTCGGATGTATGGAGTCGTAGGGCGCTATTTATTTCCGGATAAAACCAGTTAGAATGGTAAGCACCAGTGCGCGAATCGGTAAGCGAAAGACAGAGACTAGCACCAGCCCCTCGGAGTTCTCGGTACAAACTACGAAGGTCTAGAGATTGCATAGATTGTTGGATTTGTGAAGATAGAATGCTTGGTAATTTTGTAAATTGTGATTCTGAAATTATGTCCAGTTTAGGAAAAAATATGGTATTCGGAATACATGCAGCTGTAGTTTGACCATCTTTTCCTGATAGTTGGCTTAGTACAGCACATGTGGGCTGGGGCTGTATTTGTGCTAGCTTCTGCCAGAGCACATTCGGCGCATTACAGTTTGGAGCACAGACGATTAATATGTGTCGTTTAAGATGCTGTACTACGGATAAAAATAGGCTCCAGTCGGAGGGTTGCTCGGCCGTAAAGCACATATCCCAGGGATGTGATATCAGCCATGCCTTGGAATCTTGTTTGGACATCAGCAGAATATTCATTTGGAACCCATTCGGGCCGGATAAAAGTTGGTCTTGAAAGCCTTGTGGAAGTACACAGGGGCTATCAGTGGGTATTAACCACTGACTTACCTTGCCTCTTAGATTCCCATCAAATGCTTCAAGTGAGATAGAACTCATCTAGTCTTTTTGTATTCAATCAAAATGGGAAAAAAACGTAGAGGAGCTACAGATAGATATGAACATAGTTGTAAAGATTCTGGTTATCGCAATTGGAATGGCTATTCTAGATCTTCCCTGGCTGTATATACAGGGCCCGTGGGTACAGGATTTCGTGCGTGATATCCAGGCGGGGCGGTCTATGAATGTGCGTATGTGGGCAGGGATACCTGTGTATTTGGCTCTAGCATATTTGGTGACTCAGCAGATTTCTGCTCCCCGGGCGTTCTTAACTGGTCTCTGCGTCTATGCGGTATATGACTTCACACAACTGTTTGTATTTGATCAGTACCCAGTGACCTTTGCAATTCTAGACAGTTTATGGGGTGGGCTTCTTATGGCTCTGGCGTGGTGGATAAGCCACCGGGCTGGGCTTGTTGCTGCCGATAAGTGAGTTCTAGATAGTGGGCCCGACAGACGGGCATGTATATATCTGGGCCACCGACGTAGACCGTACTAGATGATTCAAATGCGCCGTAGGTGAATAGGGCAGGTACGGCTTTGCCATCCTTTCCACAAATTTTACAGAATGCGGTGATTTTCGTGATTTTGTCGGCGAGAGGAATGAGGTTGAGAATTTGGCCGAAAGGTTGGCGAAATCGGTCACCGTCCAAGCCGGCAACTACTACGTGCTTGTTATCGTTCTCTACTGCCCGCAAAACAAAGGCATGTAGGTCTTTAAAGAACTGCCCCTCTTCTATAACAACGAGGGATGCCTCCGCATAGACCGTGCTGTTCACTTGGGGTAGTAAGAATGTTGCAGAATTCGCTGGTACCGTTACCATATCGTGATTGTAAATCAACTCTGAACTACCGTAGCGTGAATCAATAAGAGGCTTGAATGTTGCACATTTGAGCCCCAGCGCCTCATGGCGCCTGATGATGGACTGTAGGGCACTCGTCTTACCGGCAAACATGGGGCCGAGGATTAGTTCTAGGCTCATCTACCTTTCATCGTCTACAAAAATGTGTTCAACTTTAATGGCACCTAAAAATTGATAGGGTCCATTTATGTATTTAAGTAAATGCCATTAACAAGCGAACAACTTCTAATTCTTGCAGAAAGTGAGGCAAGTTTTAGAGTATTGGCTGGCGCGGGTTCTGGAAAGACGACAACTATGTCACACTTTGTAAAAATCGCTATAGAGAAGCGCAACATTCCAAGCAGTGCAATTGGATTTGTTACGTTCACACGATTTGCCGCTGGACAGATTAAGACAAAGACAAAGGAGGTTCTTGGCTACCAGACTCAAATGACATGCGGAACATTTCATTCTACGCTATTTAACCTTTTAAGAAAGTCAGGTCATGAACGTCAAATATCTGATGATCTATTTGATATAAGGATGGAAGAGGGTATTAATTTTACTCTTGAGTTACTACGTAAGAAGGACCCCCATATGGTTCGTATTATAATGACATATAGGATATTCATTGTAGACGAGTTTCAAGATGTTGATATCACTCAGTTTGAATTTATTCAATTGATAAAACAAATTAATCCAGAGATTCAAATTATAGCGATTGGTGATTTGGCTCAGAATATCTATCGGTTTCGTGGCACATCTAATGAGTTCTTAAGGACACTTCTAAAAGAGAAGGTTGATCCTGATTTGAAGACCTTTACCCTAACTACAAATTTCCGTAGTACACGCTCAATCTTAGCTCTTGCAAATGCAATGTTTGAACATGAAATTGAAGCTGGCCATATTCTACCAATGGTTCCTGGCCCCGATGCAGAACAGGGGATCAAGCCGAAATACTTTGAGTTTGCTATTAATCCTGGTGCTGGAACTGGAGAATATGAGGAACTTGTGGCAAAAGAACTTCTTATACTTATTGAACGTGCCAAGGCAGAATCTAAATCCATCGTATTAATCTTTCCAGTTCTTAAATGTGCATCCTATCATTATATTACTGGATTCCTACGAAACTATAGTAGGGAGAAGGGCTACGCATTTGATATACATCAGATTGCTAAGGAGGATGAGACCTGCGCAACCGTTGAATTTACTTACGATACTAGAGATAAAGATTCGCCAATTCAAAATTCTTCATTCCATTCAAGTAAGGGGCTAGAATGGGATATTGTTGCCCTTGTAAATATGAGTGATGCAATTTATAAAGTCAAAGATACTGAAGAAGATACGGAGGCATTTATTGCCGAGAAGACAAATCTTACATATGTTGGAGTTACACGTGCAATGAAAGAGCTATATATCTTTGCAAACGCTAATGGTGGTGGTAGGCATAGATCTCTTGCACGCCTTGGAGATAGGATGACTAACTATGTAGACTTTACCCAGTGGGGTGATAATCCTACCGATTTTACACCTCCTATTCTAAGGCCTGTTGGTATCTGTGATATTCTTAGAACTTTACCACAACATCCAGATCTATTTCAGCGTGTAATGGATTGCACACGTCATATTAAATCAATTGGGATTGATGGTGGCTTTATGTTTTGTCAAGATGTCTATGATGCAATGAAACTGAGAAATCGTGAAATGGCTCTTGGATCATTTGTAGATTGGAAGCTCAAAGATATGCTTTGTACAAAGGGGGGGAAATCTATTCAACAGTACCTCTTAGAATTTGCAAGTGTTGGCGATAGATCTATGAGTCTTAGTAAGAAGGATTCAATGGAGCCTCTTGAAATTCTTGCAGTAAAGATAGAAATATTCTTTAGAAACTCAAATATTGAAGATATAACCGACTATATACAGTATAGTCCTACTGCACGATTTATGGCGATGAATAGGTCTAGTCGGTGGGGTATGATACCTTCTGCGCGTACAATGTACTCAGATGCTGAAAAGGCTATTGTAAAAGCTTGGAAGACTGTAGATCGTGATATATTAGATGAGTACCTTATTTCTCAAGCAAGATCATTCTATCTAAAGGGTCACCTTCAAGAAGTGCAATCTATAGTTGCACCAGTTGGTCATTATCAAGGCCTTCCTAAGAAATTTGATATATTCTGTAAAATGAATTTGGAGTTTGGAAAAGCTGCACTCTTGAATTTGATTAAACAACGTGGTGGCGACCCATTACATCTTGAAGGTGACCGAGCTCTAGAGACTGATACATTTATTCTAGGTGAAGCTGATCTATATGATCCAAGTGGCGAAGGTCATCTTATTGAGATGAAGTGTAGTATAAGTCACAGAGCAACTGATTTGCGTGATACTGGTAATTGTAAAAATCTACTACAAGTCTTGGCCTATGTTGCTATGGGGCGACATGGGACAATCCCTTTGAAATGTAGGTGGGCTACTTTGATAAACCCCTTGACAGGTGCCCATGAAATATATGATATGGCATCATGGACTCATGAGCAGTCTGCAGAGATGCTTTCTTGCCTAGAGGAATTACGGATGCGGGGCTAAGTACTAAATAAACGGATTATGCGACCACTGAAATAGTCCCTGCCGCTGTCTTGGCTTGCACTTCAAGTCACCCGCAGTACAGTTCGCCTTAATTTGACCTGCGTGTCTTCTGAACGCCGACCACCGCTTAATCTGTATAGCATCCAATACAGGAATACGCCGCCCCATCCAGTAACGACAGTACCATTGGAACCAGCCACGTTCATCAGGATTTATGGCAGAATCAGACAACTCGGGGTGCTGGCCTTTTTTGTGTCCGCCAGGGACCCAACCAGATTTAACCCAGAAGTCAAGGGGCTGTCTGGAGTCTACGCCGAGCAGATTTACGCTCACATCCGCCCCACCGGGTCTCAGCTTGTCCAATAAAATGGCATTCCAAAACCACTCGGCGGGGAATTCTAGGAGACAGTCATTCAAGTACTTGCCTTCAAAGGCACCCATAGCCAACATTTCACCGGGTGTTGCATAGGGTTTAAATTCGGCTGGAAATCCAGTACCGGGTTCCACTTCCAACTTGTATGAGTAACCCTTTTTCATTTTATTCCAGACTTCAATCGTATGCCCTGCCTTGAATGCAGCTAGAGGCCTCCCTTTATCCTTGAGAATGGCGGTCATGTCTTCTACGCTATTTATCTTGAGAATCCGAGGGTCGCTTACCATTTCTTATTATGAGCCTACACTAAAAAATGAGTTCACTTTTACTGCATACATCAGTATGGACCAATTGCCCACCACACATGTTTTGACAAAAGAAGAGAAGGCGTTTATTGAGAAGCTTGATACTAAGGGGCAAGAGCTGCATGAGTTGGCTGTCAAGTGGCTTCAGACATCTTATCGGCCGGAATGGAGTCATATGTGGCCTAAGTCTTCAAAGAAGTAAAGGTGCTTGACGCTAGATCATATAGTCACTATAAAAAATGAATTTTTTGATTAACTCTATCACCGGCATATTCTGCGGGTATTGATGCCTACCAATAATTTCGCAAGAATAGGTATTGGGTTCACGCTGAAAAACTTCCGGCAACTTATTTCAACCTTCCCCAAAAATGTGGGATCTGTTGCTGTGATGAGCGAGCGCCGTATTCAAACCCAGTTGCAGAGGTGGTCTACTCTTTTACCCAAGGTGAAGCCATACTATGCTGTGAAGTGTAACCCTGAACCTTTCCTCTTGAACACTCTATACAAGAGTGGAATTGGATTTGATTGTGCGAGTCTCCGTGAAGTACATGAGGTCCTGGCTCAGAACAAGGCTATGAAGGCTGAAACTGCCCCTGAGATTCTGTATGCCCATCCGATGAAATCTGATCGCGATATCCGTATGGTGGATTCTATGGGTATTCGGCAGACAACTGTGGACTCAGTAGAGGAATGCTTTAAACTCGATTCTAATTCATGGAATGGATCTGCTATTCTCCGAGTGGCAGTGGGGGATTCGGAAAGTAAGATGCCGTTTTCAACCAAATTCGGGGCGTCAATGGATGAGGTGAATATCATCGCAAAACGGTGTCGGATCCCCATTACAGGCGTTTCATTCCACGTAGGTTCGGGGTGTGATAGTGCAGAACAGTACAGGCTTGCTATTAAGTACTGTGTGAAGGAGGTCTTTCCGCTACTTGAGATATCAGGGCACAAACCCACAATCTTAGATATTGGTGGCGGGTTCTCGTCAAATATGACTGAATTCATTAAAGTTGCAGATGTAATATCAAAAACAATTTATCAAGATGTTTCAAATAATATAAGTGTAATTGCAGAGCCTGGGCGCTATCTTGCGCAGCCGTGCCAGGATCTCTTTGTAAAAATTATTGCTAAAAAACCTGGTTTGAATGGCAAGGGATGGAGATATGTGATTGACGAGTCACTGTATGGGCAATTCTCTTGCATTCCGTTTGATCAACAGCAGCCTGCTTGGATTCATATTCCTTCCGAGGAGCAGATCGCCATTCAGGAAAGGGAGGAGAGTGTTATATTCGGCAGAACCTGTGATAGTCTTGATATGATTGCGAAGGGGCCAATGGAATATATGGAAGTGGGTGACTGGCTGTATTTCCCCTTGATGGGGGCTTACACGTCAGCAACTGCTTCAGAATTCAATGGGTTTCCTAAGCCTGCTACTCTTGTGGATAATGAGCACTATTTGCCTGATTTGGACTCTGCATGGAACCTGTATAATCAGATACATCGGCTAAGACCGCTTCGATACGCAAACTCGCTTTCGGCAATTACTTAATTCGGCTTGTGGGGCCACATCTAGAACAATATAATCACGACCAGGCTGGTCTGTGTAGTCACTCTTATTTTCTGTATTGTCTATTATTGGTGGATCAATGGTGATCTGTATAACATCGTAAATGTAGTGAATTACAGATGAAAGAGGACGAAACATGCTGCTTTGTACATCATGTACTGAGTAGAATATATTCAATTTTTTAGCAGCCCACTCTAATGCCTAGCGGTCTAAAACTGTTTCTATTACTACCCACTATGACAAAGAAGGTCTTCCCCCTCTCAGATGATGTAGGCTTTGTAGAAATCCTGGACACATTCGGCGATGATCTCACCGTGGTCAATGCAGCCCGTGTAAGTTTTGCGAAGGAAGTAACCGAAATTAAAGAGGGTGACCATAAACTCATTCAGTATTTGGCAAAGCACCAGCACACCAGCCCCTTTTTTCATCCGCAGATTCGCCTGCGGATCAAGATGCCAATCTTTGTGGCCCGTGAGTGGTATCGCCACACCATTGGATTCGCCAGAAATGAGGTGAGTCGTCGGTATGTAGACACAAATGTGGAGTGTTATGTACCTGATACAAAGATGATTCGGGAGAGGGACGCAAATAAGAAGCAGGGGTCCAAGGCAACCCCCGTGAACAATGCTGAGTATGTCCGCGAGGAAATAGAAGAGGCGATAGAGTATTCTATGGACACTTATTACAAACTTCTTTCTGAAAACGTGGCGCCTGAGGTAGCGAGGCTTATTTTGCCTCAGTCCATGTACACGGAATTTATTGAGACCGCGTCGCTCTATGCCTACGCGAGACTCTGTAAGCTGCGTCTAGGCTCGGATGCCCAGCTTGAGATTCGGGTATATGCAAAGGCTGTCGCAGATCATCTTGAAAAGGCATTTCCAGTATCTTGGAAGGCATTAATGACAGATTATACTGCGCCTAAAAATGAAGTATAACCCATATATTAGAAGGTATACAATGCAATGGCTCCTCCTGTTAACAACAATAGGTCTCATCGCTTCCACTCCGCCTGTCCCGAATATGTCTTCCTCTCTGACTGAATTGTCTATAGATACAGGCCATAGGGCCTTATCTGTAGCTGGAATAATGGACTCTCGTTCATCAACTCAATCTAAAACATCCACTAAGACAACTACGCTTACACGCTCATCATTTCCTACAAAGATAAATACACATTCAAGTACCTCTACAAAAACCACAACGGCCTCTATGACATCTACAAAGACCGTTAGTATATCAAAGACTTCCACATCAAGCCCTTTACAAACAGGAAGCGCTTTACCCACGAAAACTATAACGGCCTCTACTACTTCCACGCGGTCAACGGCGCCCACAAAAACTATGTCAACTACCTCTACAAGTTCAAAGACTTCTTCTAGCACCGCATGTTCCACAAAATCGTCACAGCCATCTAGGACCTCTACAGCATGTGCGTCTGAAACAAGGACGATGGCTTCATCCAAAACCTCTTCCGCCTCGCCATCATTCACAAAAACAGGTAAATCATCAGGTACACCTAAGGTATCACTGACAACTACGCAGTCGGTTAGTTCGTCTAGGACATCTACGTCATCGCCAAGTGCGTCGCGCAGTATAACAAGTTCCAGGACTTCTACAAGGAGTGTTACTGCAACTGTAAGCACTAGATCAACTAGAACACCGACACAATCTGTGCGGGCAACTAGGACAAATTCAGCATCCGCAACCATTACAAGGTCTATGTCTAATTCAAAGACATCCACCGTTTCAGTGTCCGGTACTGCGTCTATTCGGTTAACAAGAACATCCCCAATAACTAAGACCACTACGAGTTCAACAACACATACTAGAACGCCGAGCGCTTCTTCCTCAGGTTCTGTTACGAGCAGGAGGTCTTTAACACACCCATTTACAAAAACAATCACAGGATCACGTATTGGCACGAATACACCAACTACACACCCTTCTGTTACGGCAACAACGGGGCAAAGTGTTAGGGAAACAGCTACGTCAACCGTGACACCTGCTGATAGTTATACACCGTCGCCTACAAATAGTGCTGCTATGTCGCGCAGCATTGTGACCACTAGAAGTGTTTCAGGTTCATCTAGTAATTCAAAAACGGCAAGTGCATCTGTATCTTACACTCCATCTACAAAAGTTACCCCATCACCTTCATCTTCTAGTACAGTTTCATTAAGTCCAAGGCAGTCACAATCGGGCCGTGTATCGGTATCGCACAGTTCTACAAGTCTAAGGACACGGTCACAGTCATCAAGTCGCTCACCGCCTATGACCAGAAGCATAACTGTTACGAACTCTTTGTCGGTTACGCATTCAGTGGGAAGGACAGGTACTCCAAGCATAACTACATTTCCCACGGGAGTGACTGAGACAGTAACAACTACCTATACAGGATCTGTAGCTGCATCTCTAACTAACAGACCCAGTAATACTGCCCAGAATACTCTGAGTTACAGCGATTCTGCCTCTGCCTCTAGTGCGGAAAGCCCATCAGAGACTCCTAATCCATCGCTAACACCATTTGCCTCTCTTACAAGTAGTAATTCTGAATCATTATCATCTAGTCCATCAGTTTCATTAACTCCCCAGGAATCGCTTACACCTGGCTCATCCGATAGCTCAACCACGTCTAAATCTTCCACAGTCTCCGTATCTCAAACATCAAGTATGAGTTCGTCAAGGACATCCACATTGTCAAGTTCGATGACTGCATCGTCTAGAAATTCCAAGACATCAAGTCATTCCTCTAGTCCCAGCCAATCCTTTACAAACTCTAAGACTACAAGTCTATCAACTACAGGCTCACGATCACCCTTAATAAGTAGAACATCGTCAGCAGAACAATCATTCTCACGCACACCATTTAAATCTGTATCGTCGTCCGCCTCTCCAACATCATCTTTATTAAGATCGGAGTCACCTTATGCATCATCTTCAGAATTACCAACAATAACACAAGAAGCAACTGATACCCCAAAAAACACTATTTCATCTTCTTCATCATATACGACAAACCCTACAAGTAGTATCATTGGGACACCTACTGCTACTTCACTAATATCGATATCATCTGAATTAACACCAAGCATTGATGCCACATATAGCCTATTCACTTCTTCTTCAGTTTTAGCGTCAATTACTTCAATTCAATCAGATTTACAGACTATATCAACTACGCCATTAGTAAGCGCTTCTGTAACATCAACCGAAAGCAAAACGGCTTCCCCAAGTGTATCATCATCTGTAACTATAGTGTCAAGTCCCTCAAAGTCATCTTTGGAAACCAAAACAACACTATTATCTCTAAGTCCATCGCCATTAAATTCGTTATCGCCACAATCTTCACCTACAACTACGCCTTCAGAAACAAGCACTCGATCTGCTTCTAATACGGCAACAAATTCAGCAGAGACATCATCAACATCGTCATCAAGTGAAACTATATCTTCATCATCATCAGCAACATCTTCATCAGAGTCAACACCCACAACAACATCTTTGGCAACTTTATCGGGAGTAAAAAGTGCTACAAGTAGTTCTGTGCAAACATACACTGTTAGTTCAACTACATCTGCATCAGCAATACCTTCTTCCGAATCATCAGTAACTGCTACAAATACAGTTACGACTGATCCAACGGGCTCAGCAATTTCATCTATCACGAGTACTTCATTATTAACACAAACTGCTACAGGGTCCGCTTCTGTAAGTACAACTGCTTCATCATTAGCAACTCCATCAATTACAGCATTAGAAACCCAAACAGCTACCGCAACAACTTCAGCAACTACATCTGGATCAGCAGTACCTTCTTCCGAATCAACAGTAACTGCTACAAATACAGAAACAGCAAGTTCTATATCAAGTTCAAGTGGAACAGCAAGTGGATCTACTGAACAAACTTCAACAAGTACATCACTACAAACACAAACAGCCACTATATCAATAAGCGCTTACACGACCGTATCAGGAATATCATCAATATCAAGTAGTTCAGTAAAGTCTGAATCAGCTACAGCAACTACATCGGCTATAAAAACAGCCACGTCGTTGTCGTCCCATACAGAATCTAGTTCAGCAATTAACACAATAACCACTTCAGTTACAGCAACTACATCCGCAATACAAACAGGGACGTCATTAGCATCTCTTACACATTCTAGTTCAGCAATTAATACAATAACTGCTTCAGCTACATCAACAGTAACGCCAACAATGACACCCTCTTCTAGTGTTACTAGCAGTCCTACAAATAGTATATCTGGTACCACTACAGGCAGCAGATCAACAACTAGGACATTGACCCCTACACAAACACCATCGGTAACTTCAACAGTTAGTCCTACAGGAACGCTAACCCAAACGGCCACACCCTCGGTCTCTTCATCGGTAACAATAACTCCATCGGTAACACCAACCAAATCAGGAACACAAAGCAATTCAGGTACTCCGTCAGTCACAGCAACTCTAACGGGTACACCAAGCAGATCAATAACCCCCTCAGTCACACCTAGCAGATCAAGAACACCTTCTGTAACACCGAGTAGGTCACCATCACGATCAAGAACACCTTCAGTGACACCGAGTAAATCAGGAACTCCCTCAGTAACGCCCTCTGTAACTAAGACTGGAACTTCAACTCTAACACCTAGTAATACTGTATCACCATCTGTTACACCTTCGCGGACACTAACTCCAACATCTTCCCTTTCTGGAGGTGCTTCTGTATCAGGAACACCAACTAGGTCTGTAACCCCTTCGGTGACAGCCACAGGCTCAGGGACTCTTTCAGGTACTCCTACAAAATCAGGCACTCCATCTTCTTCTGTAACACCGAGCAGATCAAGAACCCCCTCGGTCACACCTAGTAGATCAAGAACACCCTCTGTAACACCGAGTAGGTCGCCAACACGATCAAGAACACCTTCAGTGACACCAAGTAAATCAGGAACTCC
>Ga0192647_100398_pt1 | contig 30890 bp, 46 predicted proteins | sample LauGreFa1BDMLBSN_2_FD_133046 | JGI IMG/M metagenome (GOLD analysis project Ga0192647, IMG submission 133046) | Freshwater lake microbial communities from Lake Michigan, USA - Fa13.BD.MLB.SN - reassembly | ecosystem: Environmental > Aquatic > Freshwater > Lake | place: Lake Michigan, USA... | reverse complement strand
TTTGCTGCTCTCATATTGTCTATCAAGTTTGGATAGGGGCGACCAGCAGCTTTTGCAGAAGCTTTAGCTGAAGCCTTGGCCTTAGACGAAAGCTTCTTTGACTTCTTTCTTGGACTCGGGCTGTCCCAAACGGCTACTTTTTTTGCAGCCATTATGATATCTTTAATATGAGATATATTTGGACTGCGTGTAACGCAAAATAAGTACAGTGTACAATTTTATCTTTATGAATAAAATAAAATAAATTTAATTTATCTTTTATCATTATTTTTTTTTGCTAATCTTTCTTAATGTTTTAGCAAGCGAGGCTTGCTTGCGAGTGAGTGGGCTGTACTTGCCTGGATTTTTAGAAACTGCGGCTGCAAAGCCCGCTACAGATTTGCCAGCTTTTTTAGCTTTTGCGGTAAAAGCTCCAGGTCTTTTGATCGCACCCTGTATCCATTTCTTATCTTTTTTTGACGCCATCTTTAATTCTTTCGCCTGTTTTAAATTTTATATTATCAACAACAAATTGACCAGTAACGTGGTCCCTAATATGAGTATCAAGCTTTGCCTCTATATTAGAAACATCTTCATCAATATCCTTGATATCTTCTTTCAGGTCATCAAGTTTTTGTGCAACATAACCGTGGTCTCTAACATTTTCACGACGACCCTTCTCTATGAGAAGCATTAGAACTCCAAACGCGCCAGTAACAGCAGAAGCCCATACAATTTCCATTAGAGACCCAGTAATTCTTTTACTTTTGGACCAACAACTGAATCAGCAGCAAGTTTGTTTGCAACCTTGAATGCTTTTACAGCGGCATCTGTTGCTGCGTTTTTTTGTCCGTTAATTTCACCCTTATAAAATCCCTTAGCTTTCAAAGCCTCCTGAAGCTTACTCACATCATTACCCCCTGCTGTTGGAGCTGGTCCACTAACGGCTGGTGCTGTTACTCCATTTGCATCCATCCATGCTTTTACCGATGGAGGTGGGTTATCACCACACACATAGCGCAAATGCCAGGGTTCGCTTGGAACTACTTCCCATGAAAATCCAAACTCCTTAACGTTTGCAATCAACCAGTTAAGGCGCTTTGGCTCAGATGCCGAATGGACGTCAACGGCCAAGCCGAGGTTGTGCTGCGATTTACCTGGCGTAGCAAGCATCGCCATACCCTTTTTGAGGTACCAAGTCTTGCCTTCAAAGGTTTTAGTGCTCGCACCTGCAATGGCTTCAGTTTGATATCTTTGTAGAAATCCTGTTTTTTGAGAATCATATGAACGATATGTGTCACCGCTAGAAGTTGGTTTTAGCTCAACCCCCGCAGCTTTTGCCTTCTCAACCATTGCTGTCCATGCAGCGGCGGCAATCCAATGCATCTTTCCGCCGCCAGGAACTGCCTTCAAGAGGTCGGCGGGCAGTTTGCCTGGCTCGATACCCTTAAGGTCTTTTGGAAGAACTACGGGGACAATGTAATCCCAAGCAACTTTGGCCATTTTTATCTCCTATTATTAAGTGTTTTTATTTGCAATAAATAATATTATTATTGCATCATAATGTAATTATTTACTTCTTTTTTTTCTTTTTAGCAATCGCTGCCTGTATAAATGGGGGCAGTTTTTTCTGGGCTGGTGTCATGCCAGACATTTTTGAACCAGATTTTTTTGCTGGAGCTTTCTTTGCTGATGTTTTTTTTTCCATTTTGCCGTACTTCATATTATTGTTCTTCTTTCTTTTTAGATTTACTTTTTGTAGTAGATTTCTTTTTTACATTTTTTTCTTTTTGTTGATCTTTATTATCTGTAGTTGTAACGTATTTTGACATAGTAATCCTTTAATTAACAATTCCATTTTTTAAGAGCCAATGCTTTGCGCGTAGGCCTGCCTTTTTTATCTTTCATTGGACCAGCCATACCACCCATTCTAGCGCAAAATGACTTGCGACGCTTTGCTGCTTTTGATCCTGGCTTAAGCTTGCTTGGCTTTGTCGTAACTGCCATCTTTAGTTTGGACCCAGGATTTGCCGCACGATATGATGCAACACCTTTTCGGTTCAGTCCGTCCCTTAGGATTTTTTCCTTCCTTGCGTTGCCATGCCGGTGATTTTGCCATAATTTTTTACTTTCTAACAAAAGATATTCTTAATTATAGTATTAATATTATATTATAGTACTGAGGTTTTTACAAATTTATCGCTATAGTTTTCTTCAGAAATACGACTAGCACATTTAAAACTTTTTATTGAATTAAGAAGAACCGCTTTTTCGCTGTACCATATACCTGGGATAGTGTACCTATACCCATCTATGATCTCACAAACTCCATGCATATATTTTGAATTACTTGGCCAGGTGATAAATGTACCAGCTTTTGGTTTAATCTTTATATCGTATTCAGGAAAAAACAATTCTCCGCCAATATAATTATCATTGATATAAAATACAGAAGAATATTCAATAAAATCATTGGGAAGCGAATGCTCTGATTCATCAAGGTATTGATCTTTATCAGTAATATATTCAAGACTAATAAATCCTCCATTTTCACGCTCGTTATCAGCATGTATTTCTTGAGAATCCCCTGGAGACCACTTTCTTACTGATTCACTTTCAGTTTTTTTATCAATTAATCTAGTCCCATATGTCCACTCTATTTTATCTTGAATAGAACGCAATATTTCTGTAAATAAATTAAAAACTTCTGAATTAGAATTACTAAAGTTAACTCTTTGATCATTATAAGTTTGCAATTTTCCCTTTGTATAAAAGGTGCTATTTACCCATGTGGTTTGGTTTTCGCAAAAAAGTAAAATTTTATTTAAATCTTTTTCAGAAAGAAAATTGTTGTGAACAATTATATTATTTGGTGACGCTGGTGTCATTATTTTTTCTTAGGTTTTTTAGAACTCTTCTTTGATTTTAAAGATTTCTTTAGTTCGATACCATACATTGAGTTATTAGTTCCCATTCTTGGACCACTAATATAAACATTTTTTTTAAAAACCATTATGCTTAATCCTTAGGTTTAGGTTTGGTCTTTGGGGTTGGTGTTTGTCCAATTTTTTTAGGAGCTGCGTTTCCTTTAGAGACCAACCTAAACTTAGCTAAAGACATTAGGTTATTTAGTTGACTTTTTAGGACGACCCTTTTTTGCTGTTGAGCTTGCAGCTCTTGCAGCGTCCTCTGGACGAGGCCCAACCTTCTTGGCCTTAGGGGAAGATGCTTCCTTAACAGCTTTAGCAACTTCCTTCTTTGCATCTGAAGCAATTTTCTCCGCTGCCTCAACTGCAATTTCTGCAACCGCTTGTGCTTGATCGGCAAGTTCGTCAATGATCTTAGCCTGAGCCTTAGCAATAGAGCTGTTTGGATCTAACTTTTGGGCATTGAATGCAATTGACTTTATTTTACTGGCTAATTTCTTAAACATGTTTAACCTCTGTTTATTTTTAATTTTGGATAATTAATAGTAATATTATATTATTTATAATAGTAACTTGCAAATATACGTTTTAGCTATTTCCCCTGTTGGGACTCTTTAATTAAAACATATCTATCTCCAGTCTCTTTTGAGACTATCGAAAACCCATAAGCTGCCGCACTTTCTATTGCTGCTTGGAGAGCTTCCTTATCCTCAAGGGAAACATCGCTTAAAGGAAGACTGATGCCGGCATAGACATCTATATTTTCAAAATTTCCAATGTTTATTTTTCTGTTTACACCGCAAACTAAAACTGGAGATGTTGAAATACTTATGCCTGGGTTGGCATTAATCATTGAATCCAATGGAGAATCTGTTGATTGTTCAAAGGCATTTTTGCTTATCTTAGGCATTTGTTTCTACTTTCATTCCTAGTGTTATTAGTGTATTTAAAGTTTGATCTTCGAGTGACATATCATCTGTATTGATAATAATATCTGCCATTTTTTTAACTTCATCTATTCCGTTTTCTGAGGCATGTTCTGATTGGATTTTTGTTGGAACAAGTCCATCTCTTTTAAGAAGTCTATTGTTTAGAGTTTCCTCAGACGCATCAAAACATACTATTAATCCATTTGGTTGTTTCTTTATTGCTGCCGCCTCATTTGGATATCTAACATCAGATATAATTACTGCCATTTTTGCGTCATCTATATTATCGCTCTCATTGCAGAATTGAGTATATAATTTATAACTTTTAATAATAGCCCAGTGTGCAAAACAATCTGCATAATTACTTCTACATACATCGCCAGCTTGCTGGAGAAATGTTCTAGGCTTTACGCCTTCAGGTTCTATTGATAGACTTTCAATTTCATAAACTATTTCTACAAATTTTTCATAATCCGGCATGTTCCCAATCGCTGAGCCGCCATATAGCTCATAAAGAACTGAATGTAAAGCAAATAGTTTTCTAGACTTTTCATTTATGCCCATTATATTTTTTTTGATAGAAGCCATTTCATACAATGGTAGAGCAAAAAATAAATGATCCCATCTATAACCAAATTTTACTGCTTCTAGGGAGCCCTTGGGTACAATGGCCTCAGCCACAGAAGTCTTGCCGCTACCCGCTTTACCAGCTAAACCTATTATGATAGGTTGATTATTTCTAAATTTTTCCATAGTTATAGATTATATCACATTTCTTTTTGTTTCTTTTCTAGTTGATCTAGAAAAGTATTTGCTAAGTAATCTGGCTCCCAAACTAAATTTCTTGGGACTTGTATAAGTCTAAATCTATATTCTGATTTTATTTCCTCAATTGTCATCAGCAGGGGGAAGAGAGCTGGACTTTTACATTTCCACACTCCATTTACTTGATTGGCGACTACAGCTGAATCAGTATAAATAATTGGATCAATAAAATCAGACAAAGCACATATCAAAAGAGCGGCTATTACAGCTTCATACTCAGCTTCATTATTGGTTCTAGCTCCAAGACCTCTCGCAAACTGTGCAACTTTTTTTCTATTTTTGTAAACTACCGTTGCGCAAGCTGCCTCTCCCCTTTTCTTTTGTCCTTGGCCCCTAGAAGCTCCATCGCAAAAAACTTCTACATTCATTAGTCTATTTTTACATCTACTAAGATATTTAGTTCTTGTGCTCTTTTTTTTATATTATCTTCTTGGCTTTTAGAATTAACCATATAAGTATTCGTAAGCAAGTATCTACTGTTTTTATATTCTACTTGAGTTGGAAAATCTAATCCATCTTTTTTTTCTGAATAAAACTCATCTACTTTATTTACATTTTTATAGTGTCCAATAAACATAAATTATCCTTTAGTATGTCTTAAAGTCTTCATCTAAGTAATAACCCTTAGATTCTCTACTTGATGCTATCTGCATCGATTGTACTTTGTCCATAAGTTTTCTAGCTGATTCAGAAGCTATTCTAGCAGAGCTTTCTAGGGACTCAGCTAAATTCACAATAGCTTCACATGTAACAAGCGCAGAGTACTCTGCCTCTGCAGCTTCCATTGCAGCTGCTTCTCGTTCTGCTTCATTTTTTCCAACTCTAGAAGATTTATAAACTTTTTTATATTTTCCTTCTATTAACTTATAGTTTGCTCTAGCCATGCCAGCAAATCTTGCTGATCTTCCATAAACATTTGAGGTTCTTGCGACAAGCGACGCCAGCTTATCTAGGCCAAGATCAATGACATCTTCTTCTGGTATCTCTATAAAGTAAGGATTATTTTTGCTGTTGTCTACATAGGAATTTATCACCTCTTGAATTTGGGGATTTAAAAAATCAGAAAGAAGATGTTGTAATTGTTCTATGCTTTGAAGGTTCATTAAATGTCCTTTTTTATATTTAAGTCTTTTATAATTTCTTGCATGTCGTGTTGTATAATAATGTCTCTTAACTTTAATTTAACTTTAGATAAATGTTCTCTTACGGTGTTTGGATGTTCGTTTATTTTTTCAGAAATTTCACTTGATTTTTTTCCATCTACGAACCTCCATTTTATCAGCTGTCTCTCTTGAACGGTAAGTTGATCGAAAGGTGGAATAGTTTTTTCTCCAAGAACCCACATCTCATTCAATTCATCAGTAGCAATAAACTGCTCCAGTGTATATTCAACCGGTTCTGGCCTAAATCCAGGTTGTGAATTTTCTTCTTCATCATCATATGAATCACTAGTTATCAGTGGAAATGTTTTTCTTCCTAATTGATCTATTAAAAAAGTATCTACATTCTTTTTTAAAAGATAAAAAAAATAACTATATAAAAAACCGCTAAATGGTATAGGACCCTTTGCAGAATCTTTTCTTTCATACCTTTTTATACATTGAAAGAAGGTCACGCTGATAGTCTGTCGTATATCTTCTTCGTCTCCATATCTTTTAGTCATGTATTGTATGCCGGCTCATAACTTCTTGAACATGTTTATAATTTGGCTTATTTAATTTATTTTTCATTAGGGCAAACCTAACATAAGAATTTTTAACAAATAAACTTATGAACCTTCTAATGTCATAATCATCAAGATTATATCTGCCATGATAAAGCAATGCCACGTATTTGGTTAAAAAGTTATTAAATACTTTTAATAATTCTTCTTGTGCTTTTGGATCTTCTTTTTTTGCTCTTGCAATTAAATCTTGCATTTCTGATTCTTCAAGATTATAGTATTGTTCTTTATAGGCGGCCATTAATTATTTGCCTTCCCAATTTAAAACTACTGAACTGTATTCTGTTCTTATATCCTCATAATATATCACCATTGGAACCTCTAATTCTCCCATAAATTCAACAGCATCTTTTGAATACTTACTAATGATGCATATCAGTTTTTCAAATTCTTTTGGATAATACCTTTTAAATCTTTTTAATTTAACTTTACTTTTTGTATCCAAATATCCTTTTATTTCAACCCACTCTCCAGTTTTATTAATAAAAAAATCTGGGGTGTAACCCCTAGTTCCCCTTTTGATTGGGAATGAAAATACTGTTGGTTCAAATTCAAATTTGATACTGTATCCGTTAAGTATTCTTACGAAATTAGCTTCCCAATTAGATCTTACATTAAGCTGTATGTCGGTTCTAAATCCTGTCTTAGTATTCTTATAGGCGTTACCTTTACTGGCAACTTTTTTTTCAGTCTGCACCACCTCTAATAAATTTTCTAATTTTGTCTTAGAAAAGGTTGGAGATTTTTTTGAAGATCTTGCAGAAAAAAATGTCTTCGAGTTGACAATCTCAGTTTTCATGTAGTAACCTCTATCTTGCTCATAGCATAATATAACTCTTAAGAAACATTATACTTTATAAAAGATAAATATACAAAAATATGTTGCAGGAGTTGCAACGGAGGATGCAGAAAGATATAATGGAAACCATGACAACAAAAACAGAGCTGTTTAACAGCATCAAACAAGCAATAAACCACAATGTAATCGATAGCCTACAAGAGGCTGGTTACGACAACACAATGGCAACCAAGCTGGTTACTCAGTTTGAGGGCCTTGAAGCTAATGATCTGGTCTTTGAGTCAGACTCAAGCTTCTAATTAATAGAATATTAAAAATTCCCCCGCAGAAATGCGGGGGTTTTTTTATGCCCCTGCTGCTCTTTTGTTTCTAAACACGCCAGTGCCACATGCCCCACTTTTTGCGTGGTCACAATAACTGCATGCCCTAGAGTTTGCTGTGGCAGCAAATGAGTTGTCATTGATAATCTCGTTTATGGAATTTATGACATCCTGCTTAAGTCTTTCGAGATCATCTTTTGTATAGGTATGGCTCTTATGCTTGCCAGATCTTAAGTAATAAAGTTCAGCCGTTATTGTTTTATCCGGAAACAACTCTGAAGCTGCTATTGCATATATCCCCAGCTGAAGGTTGCTAGGTATACTCTTTTGAGAGACTTCCCATTTACCAGTTTTGTAATCAACAATTGTTACTTGATCCCCAACAACATCTATTCTATCTATAAAACCAATTATTAAATGATTGCCTAGCACATATTTAAATGCATATTCTTTATCATATACATTAAATTGTGTATTTATATTTTCATCATAAAATTCATCAAGTATTTCTTTGCCTACAGAAATAAGTTGTTCTGATATTTTTTGATCTGGATCGTATGATTCTTTACTTTTTTGATATTCAGTTTCTATTTGAGAATAATCTAAAGAAGAATCATTAGTTATAACATTTTCTAAAACTGTATGAACAATATTTCCGAAGGACTGCTGCTTCGCCAAATAGTCTTGGTTCTTTTAATATATAAGAATAAAAATATTTAGCAGCACACTGCTTATAGGTATCTATCCTTGAATAGGAAAACTCAGTAAGAGATAGTCTTTGTAGTGGGTCTAAATCTTCTAATTTTTTAATTGCTATTGTCATTTAACTCTTCACGTGGATCGTATACAATATTTCCTTGGGCATCATATTCTATGCCGTCTTTATCTATTGTATGATTGTTAATCATATTTTTATATAGGTTTTCTCCAACAGCAACCCAACCCGAATTACCTATTTCCATAAAATCATTTTCTATATACGGCCAAGACATAATATTTTCCTAATCAACCGAAATCACTGTATTGTGTATTGAATCTATATTGAAATAGTAATTTAATAAACTATATATATCATGTAATTCTTGTTTTGTGGCAAGAAAACCGACTACTCCAGACTGCAAGAAGTATGATGATTCATGCGGTTCTAGGTGTTCATATTCAATTAATTGAATATCTCCAAGCAGCATTCTTCCGACTTCTTTTTTATTACCCATATTAGTCCTCGTATATTGTTATTGGATTGAAATTTGGATCGTCCATTTTTTCTTGCATATCAGCTACGTAAGAATCCCAATCTCTTTCGTCTTCAGATTTTTTTTCATACTTTACTGTGCCCTTGAATGGATTACTTTTAAATATTGTCATTAAGAGCTTACCCTCTTTGGTTCTCCATCTTAGAATGCCATTCTTGCAGTCGCAAAAATCATCATTATGAACGTCAATCTTTCCAGCTGGGTCATATCTACCGCTACAGCCATTGCACTTTGTGTACCTACCCTTGTCTTGGCATCTGCTGCACGAAGAACAATATACCCAACATGGCTTTGTCGATGGGTTCTGATAAGATCCTGGAAGTGTCATTATTTTATCTCCAACTCTAATATCTTTTCTACTATTGGCACTATTTTTGTTGATGCCAAAGTATCAAACTTATAAATAAATTTATGTTTATTATCGCAAATTTCTAAAAAAACAGGTCTATTACCTTTATTATTAGATATTATATCATATATGCTATCTATTGTCACGTTACCTATGTTGTTCTTTAAATTAAAAATAATTGGTTTTCCACCAGTAAAAATTTTTTGATCAATTTTTTCTGATGAATTATAAAATATTTTTGTAATAGAATTTTCTTCATCATTTTCCTTGTTCAGGTTTCCACTTATAATTAATATATCTCCAACATTAAAATAATCATTGGGTATTTCTTTTGCTGCTCTTGGAAAAACAATAACTTCTATATTCGACGAGATATCTTCAAGGTCCAACTTGAACATCTTATCGCCCTTTTTTGTGATCATCTTTTTAATAGAATTAATTATTCCACCAATTTTTACTGGAGTACCAGAATCATAAGAGCTAAGATCAATAATTTCACTTGTAATTTGGTTGGTAATTACGTCCCATATTCCCATGACTGGGTGACTAGTGACATATATCCCTAGTTCAGATTTTTCTTTTTCAAGAATTTCTAATTCAATTCTTCTACTAATCTCTACGTCATTGTCATCTATTAACTCATCTAATGCACCAGCTGAAGCAAGGTGTTCTAGGGTTGATTTTTTTAAAGTTACTGGATCACATCTTCTATAAAAATCATACATACTTGTATATGGTTTTTGTAAATCTCTTGCCTGTACAATGCTTTCTGCAATAGTCATACCAATGCCGCCAATAGCAGATAGGCCAAATACTATTGAAGAATTATCTACTACTTCAAAATCTATTCCAGATTTATTTATAGATGGAGGGAGTACATTCACTCCTAACTTTCTGCAATCAGCAAGATACAAGGCCTGTTTATCTTTATTCCCCACTACAGAACTCATCAAAGCCGCCATGTACTCTACGGTATAATTTGATTTTAGATATGCTGTAGTATAGGAAATCATTGCATAACTGGCAGCATGTGCCCTATTGAATCCATAGCCGCCGAAGTACTCGATATCAGAATAAATCTTGTTGGCCTTATCCTCAGTTATACCCGAAGCCTTAACACAGCCTTCTACAAACTTTTTTCTGAACAAAGAGATTTTATCCATTTGTTTTTTTCCAATAGCCTTACGCAAGTCGTCTGCTTCGGCTGAACTAAAGTCAGCCAACTCTCTAGCAACACCAAGAACATCTTCTTGATAAAGCATAATACCCAAAGATGGGCCCAAAACACTCTCAAGCTTAGCATGATCATATGATATTTTAGATTTTTTGTTTTTTCTATCTATGTAAAGCTTGTCCATTCCAGAGCCCATAGGGCCTGGTCTATACAATGATATTAGGGCCATTATATCCTCTATGTTTTGAGGTTGAAGTTGTATCATTAACTGTCTCATCCCAGCTGATTCTAACTGGAACACTCCCATACAATTTCCCTTACATAATTCTTCAAAAGTTTTTTGATCATCTAAAGGAATTTTTTCTATGTCTAACAATATTCCTTTTGTTTTTTGTATTAATTTAATACATGAATCTATTACGCCAAGATTTCTTAGACCCAAGAAGTCGATTTTTAATAGGCCGCACTGCTCTACTCTACCCATATCCCACTGGGTTACTAGCGGTGCATCAGCTCCCTTTTTCATTACTGGAAGATAGTCGGTTAAGGGGCCCTTAGATATAACAACACCGGCTGCATGTATGCCCGTTTGTCTAACCAAACCCTCTAAGCCAAGGGCAGTATCTACAATCAGCTTTGAATCGCTACTCGCATCGTACTCTGATCTAAACTCCTGCACGTCCATGCATTCAGATAAATTTTTTGAAATTCCCAAAACAGGAGCAGGAACAAGTTTTGCTATTTTATCTCCAGATACAAAATCATAACCTAAAGCTCTAGCAGAATCGCGCAGAGACTGTCTAGCACCAGTTCTATTAAACGTACAGATATGAGCAACTTTATCATTTCCATACTTGGATCTAGCGTATTCGATTACCTCATCTCTATGCCTATCGTCAAAGTCAAGATCAATATCTGGCATTGACTTTCTTCCTTCAACCAAAAATCTTTCGAACATCAAACCAAATCTAAGTGGATCTAAATTGGTAATATCAAATGCATATGATAAAACACTTCCAGCCGCTGACCCTCTACCCCATCCAACTCTTATCTCATTATCTTTAGCCCATTTTACTAAATCGGAAACTACCAAAAAGTATTCAGAAAATCCCATTTCCTTTACTACTTTTATTTCATGATTAGCTCTATCTATTATATTTTGAGGAAGCGGGTTACCGTATCTCAGCTTGAGTCCATCCCAAGCAAGTCTTTCAAAGTATTCTGTAGACGATTCCTTTGTTGGAATTGGAAAATCTGGAAAATGTATTTCTCCAAAATTTAATTCTAATTCAACCATATCGCTTACGTGCATTGTATTTTTTAAATGTTCTTCAGAAAATACAGAAGCCATCTCTTCATATGATTGAAGGTAGAATTTATCTTCAGAAAAAGAAAATCTATTTGGAGTATTAACATTTGAGTTTGTTGCTACACATAACATTATGTCATGAGACTTTGCGTCATGCTGATGCACGTAGTGACAATCTCCGGACGGCACTACCTTTGCCCCGATAGTATTTGCTATCTTTATTAAATCAGGGATAATAGCCAATTGCTCTTCTATGCCATGGTTCATTATCTCTATAAAATAGTTTTCTTTACCCACTATCTGCTGCATGGTTGCGGCATGCTTTAATGCCGTGCTGTAATCGTTTCTAAGCAGTGCTTGAGACACTTCCCCGTTGAGACACCCAGAAAGTATTATGATGCCCTCTGAGTGCTGAGAGATTAAATCATGATCAATTCTAGGTTTTACATAATAGCCATCAGTGAAAGCTTTAGACGACATTTTTATTATGTTGTGATAACCAATTTTATTTTTAGCCAATACAGTTATATGATAAGGACCTCTTTGCTCCCATTCATTTTTTGATGGGCCCGATCTCTCTTCCTCGTCTCTATCAAACCTACTTTTTCTTGCTTGATACATCTCTGAACCAAGAATAGGTTTTACGCCGGAAGCGATACCTGCATCATAGAAGTCTAACCATGAGTGTATATTGCCATGATCGGTAGTTGCTATACCTTTCATCCCCAAAGACTTAGCTCTTTCTAAATATTCCTCAACTCTACCGTGACCATCAAGCATTGAAAAAACGGTATGATTGTGTAGGTTGGTCCAATTTTTCAAACTACAATCCTCTTTCAGTATCAGAATTGTCTAGGGCTTGATCTCTAGTTTCTCTGTATGTTATTATAACAATTCCGCCACAATATTTACATGGAACAGATTTTCCAGCTTGAGCAAATGGACTATTGTACATATAGCGCATTGGTTGATCAGACTTACACTCGGAACATATCCCTATGACATCATCTGGATCGTTAATATTGTTTGTCATTTGTCATTTTCCTTTTTGTTTTTATAAGCAAACCTTATTGGAGATGGATTTGAAACCTCTGTTCCTTCAACAAATTTATTTCCTATTGTAATCCACTTCTTTTTTTTCTCTAAATGACAATCACCACATCCAACTCCAGCTGCGTTTGCTCTTTCACATGTGTACGGTCTACCGCCGATTCCTAACTGTCTTCTTTTAATCCAATCATTAATATGGCTTGTTGATTTTTCATAATTAAAATCATCACACAAACTGAGAATGCTGTATAAAAACTTAATTGAATCTTCATTATAGGTTAATATAGAACATAAAAAAAGTCTTGATTCATGGTCTAGCTTGCCGCTTTTTTTCGCACTCTCCATGTGCCTACCTATCGCAGAACAGTTTTCTAACAATTCTTTTTCTGTAAAAACTTTCTCTGTTGCCTTTAAAGTTTTAAAAGCTGAAGATCCTTTTTTGTTAAAGTAATCTAAAAAATCTTTTGATCTTTGTTTATCAATTTCCATATCATAGGTAAAATCCCTAAACCATTCGTTGGCCTTTAGGTCAAAAGATTGTTCTTCAATTATATTATTTGATTTTGTTTTACAGTATAATTTAATATTATCTAAACTAGAAAATAATATATCTTTTGATATTAAATTTTTATATAAACCAGTCTCCTGGTGTATAGAACCTGGGTATCTCCACATTCTTCTTGCGTCATATACGCTAAAATCTATTGATTCTATATTTAAATTTGATTTAATCTTAGTTGCAATATATCTAAAGATATTAGGTAGGGCGTTAGATGGATTTATCCCGAGTGCTATTGATTCACACTCAATATGAAAACCCTTTTTACCAGTAAAGTATACTAATAAAGATTTTTCTGGTATATATTTTTCTAAATATGAATACAAAACTTTGCATTCGTCCCAGGATTTATTGGGATTAGAATTATCTAAATCGAAATATAATGACCCAAGCCTTATCGCTTCATTTATATTTGAAGAGTTATAATGCCAGATAGAAGTGTAAATGCCAACATTTTCGTATTTTTTACAATAGTTATCCATATCATATATAGAAGTAAATCTTGGATTTTCTCCATCTTTATCTCTAATAATTCTAGACAAAGATGGAACATACTTTGCTGTTTCAACAAGATTCCATGAACTTAAATACTTTGTTGGATCGGTTGGAATTTTCATAATATCTTTTTTTTATTTTCTATATTATTTATATTACAAATTATTATTTTATTATCATTATCCATTAGGCTACTATTAGTTCTATAGTAAACAGATTCTGATATAAGATATTCTAAATGATTTAAAAGATAGTTTCTTCTTTTAATTCTTTTTTCCGGTTCCATCTTTTCTCCATATTGGATTTATCAAATCGCTATCTTCTATTATACTATGTATTTTCGATGCGATGTTGTCCGCAATGTGAACAATGTAATCTAAGTAAGTTATAGGATATGTTTCTGGAACTGGTGACCATGGACCCAAATGACATCTAACCAATCTTAGTATTGATTGAACAATGTCTTCTGATAGATACAGAGTAGAAGACTCTAACTCTGAAGCAAACTGCTTATCGCTTTTTTGGCAGTTTGAAATAAACTTTCCAACAGTGTAGGGGTGCATTGGATCATATTCAAATTTATCTGAATCCATATTCTTTATGCCCTTACAAACATCATGTAGAAGGCATGCGGATATAACTATATCTTTTTCTTCCAAAGAAAGATTATAGGATTCACAAAGAAGACTGGCTATTCTGACCACTCTTTTGGTATGAAGGACATTTCCTCCTTCACCATGCTCATCTGCTGGGTGATATTTTCCGCTAAAGCTTGATGGTATCTTCCAAAAGGAATCAGCTTTTATTAATATGGATCTAATAAAAGATCTTATACTTTCGTCATTGATTAAATTAATTTCATTTAAAATAGAATCTAACATTTCGTCTTCAGAGGATAGTGAACTATCTTCTTTCTGACCCGTTAAGATATCATCGAGTATTGATTTAGTCATTATTTTTATCCTTTTTCCATCCATCCCATTTTGAACACGGTGTATCAAACGGGCACTTTTTACAGTATGTTATAAGCCCTCTTTTGGGGGCAAATATTTCGGTAGCCAATAACTTTTCATGCCATAGTTCTAAATTGCTAATATCAGAATCTGAAACTATAAATTCAAAAAAGTTTAAATTTTGGCTCATTAAATCTATAATTCCAAATTTTACTTCAGACATTCTTTCTGGGTGCCTAGTTTGAAAACCTTTATATAGTGCAGCAAAGTCAATTTTATATTGATCTCTATTGCTTTGTTTGTAATTAAACATTAATTTAATAACATAAAAAATTTTATCTTTATATAGAATAACATCAAAAGTATCTGATATATTATTCCCATTTTTTCCTGGAACAAAATAATCATCGGCAATCGCTACCGGAATATAATTTGAATCACTATATTTTTCATAAAACATTAACAAAGATGCGGCGGCTTTTGAGGTTAGGCTAGACATATTGCCATACGCCGTTTCGTGTTGCTCTGTTACAATGTCATATGAGGTTGTGCCTTTGGGGAACCACATTTTTTCCCATCTATTTAAAAGTGCTGAATATGAGGGTACAATACCAGACTGTTTTTTAAAAAAGAAAAAATAAATAATATTTTTTATAGTATTTTCAAATTTATTTGTATAAATATCTCTTGAATATATTTTTTCTGGAGCTTTTTCTAGATGCCTATAATCATAGAGTCTCTCACATATTTGAAAATCTTTAAGACCATTTACTGTAATGTTTGCCATTAGTGAAAATCCTTGCCGCTTAATAAGTCATCAAGCAATGAGTTGGATGAAGTATATGAACTATCTGTTACTGGTTCATATTCTTCATATGTTTTTTTGTAATCGACATACTTAACCAAAGGTGGATCATGAAGAAATGACGAACCAGTAATTCTATTTTTGGGTATCTGAAGCTGCATGATGTTTTCATCTTCTGTTTCATCATCTGTTGCTAGTCTTTTTTCGGTCAAGAAAATTGTAACCGCACACTTTTGTTGAATCGTCAATGACCCACCAGTATCAGACTGCTGAACAACCTCACGCTTTTCTTTCATTCTATTCGCATTTTCTTGTGCCGTAATAATAAGCGCACAGTTCATATCTCTAGCTAATTTTTCTAAGCGAACCATCATCTCTTCAAATTCACTCCATCTTGGCTTGCCCTTGCCCCTAGTAAACATTGATTGTATAGTATCAATTATAACTATATCCGGCATCATGGAGTTCTGGCCTATTATATCTCTGAGCCAAAATTCTAGATCTTCAAAATATGGAGTATCGGGATCATGCCTAACCATTAATCTATTGCCCCAACTAGAAAGCTTTGATTTAAAAATTTCTAAATATTTAGATCTTTCATCTTCGGACCATTTAGATGCTTCTAGGTATACATTTTTTTCTATTATCTGTGTCATTAGAATTCTTTCCCAGTGCCCAATTGCCTCTTCAAAATTTATATAAAGAACTCTATACCCATTGTCTAGCCAATTATTGGCCAAACACTTCGCAAATGTACTTTTTCCTTTTCCTGAAGCTGCTATAATTGCGTGAACTGCGCCTCTGAAAAAACCACCCTCATCAGTATACCCCATAGCCCTATTGAGAGCCTTAAACTGTGTTGGTAAGAAACTAGGAATGTCTAATAGGGAATCAACTCTTTCAATTATGTCAAGACCAGTCGTTACTTTATCTAGGGGATTGTATTTAATTTGATTTTCTAATTCCCTAATTTCCGACGTAAGAGTTTGAACTCGCGAAATATCTTCTTCGGTTTTAATACCTTTTTGAGTAAGAATATTTTGTAGTTCTTGCAAATAATTAATTTGTTTTCTTTTATTTGCTTTATGTTTAATCAATTCTGCTATAGCATCAGGACTAGATAATTCTATTGTGTTAAGAATGTCCAACATTATTGTGATCCCAGGATTGCCGCCCAAAGCCTCGTATATATTAGAATCACTTTGCAACCAAGATTTAAAAGCTATTGGATTAACTATATTTAAATTAGTTGCTTTGTAAAAAGATAAAAGGGCTACATAAAATTCATTGATTCCTTTTTCTCCATGAATTGTACCAACAATTTGTTCCGGAAGATTGTCATAGAAATACGATATGGCACCCTCGTGCCTAATGGCCAATGCAAATATCTGATACTCTAAAGGTACAGAGTCTTTATTTATTTCGCTTGTTGGTTCCATTTTCATTTCTTTTTTGTTTTGCTAATCTATATGCTTTTTTTCTATATTCAGAATTTTTTTTCTTAACCATTTTATAGGCTGTTGTATCTATAACTTTATTTTTAGGTTTATCTTTTGGAATAAATGGGCTATGCCTAATTGCTTCTATCATTCTTTCAAAAACAGACTCTTCAGTTAGCTTATCATTATACCTGAAAACAACAAGTGCAATTCCGTTTTGCTTGCAAAACTCCATTTTTTTAATATCTCTTTGGAGTGCTTCCTCAAATTCATATTTGGAATCAAAAAATCTTTGAGTATAAAAGAAATGTTGTCTACCGTGATATTCGGCGGCAATCTGATAACTAGGGCAGTAGACATCTAGCTTAAGTCTATCTCCAATATGAAATTCATTAATTATCTTTTCGCCAGGAAGTAGCTTTTGCATTATTGCAGTTAAAGCTGTTTGTCCTCTAGACATTTTCTTTTTAGAATTTTTTAACCAATTTAAACCTAATCTATTTATTTCTTTATTTAATTTGTTTATATTCCATCCAAGCTCTTTGCATATCTCAGACAAAGACATAGATGTATCAAATAAAAGATCGGTTAAATGCTCTACTTCTTCTCTATCTTGAGAGTCATTGTGCATGGGGGGGACTTGTTAATTGATTATTGCTATCCTTTGTAAAGTTTAAAGTTTTGCCTAAATCAATGATAGACATATCTAGTTCATTCCATATCTTGTGGGACAAAGCTAGTCCCAATGAACTACAGTCTAACAAGCAGTATTGTACTTTGTTATTTAATTTTGCTAATTGATCAAATATTTCGTCGTATTTTTTATACATACTTCCATATGATATGTTGATAACATTTTCTTTTAGTCCAAGTACATTGGAGATTCTTTTCTGATCATGCAAAGAAACAACTACAGAAGGTGTATTTTTAATGTAAAAAGAAATAACAGAATCAAATACTGGTTTATTATTTTCAAAATAATATTCAAATGCATTTGGATAATGATAATATATTTCTTTATTTAATCCAATCGTAGAATATTTTCCATCTTGCACTTCTTTCATTAAATCATACGAAACGTTTTTCATTACTCTGTCACCAGAAAGATTGATGGAATTAATTATTTCTTTAGAAACATTTGGTGGAAATGATTTTTCATTTTTTTTATTCAATCCTATAATTGAAGATTTAGATATATTAATGAATGCAAATTTTTTATCACTGTTCATTAAACCTGTTAATTGAATAAGGGATTTATTTATATTTTTCATATTTACTCCTTAAAGTCCAAAGTTTCCCCAGTTTATTAAAACTGGATTTTTATCTAATATAGAATTAATATGAGATAAGTTATGGTATTTACCACCATCTATCTCAGAATATCTTTTATATTTTTTTTGCTTATCTTCATCAAAGATATATCCGAGATGCTGCATTACGAGACCAGAATTTATCCAAAAATTTCTTCTCTTGATCCATTCTGATACGTATGTTGGTTCAGACCCACACGCCAATGCTCTGTCATTAAACTGACCACCAGGTATGAATCTAAATATTCTCGAACTATTATTTGGTGCCCAAAGTTTATCTACTCTATATTTAGTTTCATCCCACATGTGATAGAACCTAACATTAACCACATCTTGTTCAGAGGAATCTAAGACTGTTCTTATGTCAAGAGAATTAAGATTATCTAATCTGTAAAGCATCTCGTCGCAATCTATCGCTATAATCCAATCGCCCGGACTAGCATGTTTTTCTAGATTAGACCAGGCAGCTGTTCTTAGTCTTCCCTCGTGAACTGCAAATGTTGGTTCTGTAGTTTTATATACATGCGCATAATCTGATGCTATACCAGCGGTGTTATCTTCTGAGCAGTCGTCAGTAAAAACAATTTCATCAACTTGATTTGATATTCTACTTAATACATTTTTTAAGAATCTATCTTCTTCATTTCTTCCGACTATTTGAGCAATAATTTTTTGTTTAGACATTTTTATCCCTAAATAAAGGGGGTGATAGTTATTAAACTACCACCCCCTATCCAATAATAATTAGCTTTCTACTTGCTCTCTTGCTTCAACAGCCGTAATGCGTTGAACATCAACATCTTTAAACAAGAGTTCTCCACGAGTTCCAGTCAACTTGCGGGAATTGCTAGATGCAATCTTCTGTGCCTCAGCTACAGTAGGTGCCTTAACAATTGAAGTTGTTGTAATTGTGAAGTATTTGAATTTATTTTCAGCCATTAGTTTTCCTTTCGGCTATTTATGTTATTGGTTTATATTGCACTTATATACTACATCCTAAAGCATGCGCGATGCAAGTTGTTCTGCAAGTTTTAATTAATTTTTTCCACTAGCCAACTCTTTAACCGGCCAATAATAATCTAAGTTGTTGGGTTCATCAAAATATTGCGAATAATATTCATAGTCTTTGCGAAGTAGATTAGATCTATGTGATCTATGAAATTCTTCTAAGCCGAACCAAGGTGGCATAGTCGCAGAATCAATATCGACATCCTCGTACTGCATAGTGTTTTTGTACCCTCTATTAACCCATTCTTGAATGGTGTAATTTTGATACAACTGCAGGGCGGCTTCGTAACCCTTCCACATCAAGGTCACTGGATGATTACGCCATCCTTTTGTTGGCGTACGATCAAGTAGGATATTTAGAACTTGAAATGTTTCTACGCGCTGCTTTCCAAGTCTACGATAATCCAAAACTTGAATTGATTTTTGTAAATTTGCATAGGGTAAAAATGTTTGCATTGTATCTAGTCCAATTCTAAAGGCATCACTATTATTGGAGTTTGGTCGCCAATCCAAGCCCCAATGCAATTATACTCAATGTATTCTACCGCTTCTTCATGAGTCATTCCATCCCTAGCTGTGCAAACAGATATCATTTTTTCCCAAGAATAAACAGCTAATAAAGGTTCATTTATTCTTTGCGACAAACCAATTAATGCTTCATCAAAACCATCCATTAAAACAACACTTTCTTCTATGTCATTTAAGTGTTGATTTATTTTTTCCCGTAATGATAGTGACATTTAAATTATTTCTTAAACTCTTCAAAAGTTTTATCGCCTACTCCAAAGTATTCTCTAGCTAATCCAGCTTTAACGATTTCGGTATTAAGGCATTCGCCAGCTTCGTTCCATACTCTAGCCAGAATTCTGCCGTACTTCTCATTCTTGTCTAGGATAGTTTCGATCTTTACTTTATTATTAGCTTTCTTGATCCATTGATCGGTGAACTCTTTTGCAGCAAGCCCCATCTTCTTTTCCTCTAGATTTGTAGTGCGGCTTTCTGGTGTATTAACACCATATAATCTTACACTCTTTGGTCCAATGTGAACCTCAAAACCAAGATCTATCTTGATCTTAAAAGTATCTCCGTCGACTATCTTAACTACTTCTGCATTGTAAAGATAAACATTAAATTGATCTGACATTTTAATCTCTTTCTATTCCTAATTGATCGCAAGATTTGCGAAATATTTCTTGACTTACCTTGAACTTACTATCTGCTTCGCTGTATCCTTCTCCTGGTTTTGGTGAAGAAGCATGCCAGCTATGACCGATTGACACACTACCATCATACACCACATTGTATCCACGATGACGTGCGAAGTAAGAACACCAAGTTTCTTCGTAGTAGTGGGGTGTTGGCAGGAATGCGCCTAGTACTCCTGGATACATGCTTTGATATTCACGATCACCTGTTAACGCTGTCCATACTGATCTTCTAATAAAATATGCAGACCCAGAAACAGTAACGCATTCTACTCTATCTTTAAAGAGACTATCGTTTGGGTCGTGTTGCTTCCAACCCCTATGTTTTGGAGCTGTATTAGTTCCTACAATGCCAGCATGTGTTATGAAACCATTTTCGTCTCTTTGTTTTGGGCCAAGAATATGGATATCTTGATTCTCATCAAAGATTTTTTGAACATTTATTAGATCCTGAGTAGTAAGCCAAACATCTGCGTTCAGTAAACAGATTATATCGCCAGCTCCATAAGTTGCCATACCGTTGCATGCAAGAGAATAGCCTATATTTTGGTTATTCCAACCTGCAGTTATCTGATACGTAAATCTGTTTTCTTCTATCCAAGACCAACTGCCATCGGTAGACCCATTATCTGATATGTAAAGATTCCATATCTTATTTTGTTCATTAAGATCACTGTGGAGTGAGTCTAGAAAACGCTTGAGTAAATCTTTTGTATTGTAATTTACTACACATAAATCAATCATTTTTACCAGCTGTCGTCTTCATCATTGGTTACTTTGCTAATGAATTGATTTTCATTAATCGATTTTACGGCTTCGTCTTTAAGATGTAAAATATTTAATCTTTCTTTTTCATCTTTAATAAAAGAGAAATAATGCGATAGTGCATTTGATATAACTAGCATTTGATCTATTGTTGTTACCAGATAAGTTTGACCTGATTCAAGTTTGATATTTATTTTTTTCTTTTCGTTTATTTTTTTAGCCATTATTCCTACTTATTTTTATTTTTTACCTTTTTATCATCTAAATCAAAACCACCGATTTTATCCGGATCATATTTATGCAGACATATGTTGTCAGTGTCTGGTTCAAATGTAACAAAAAATATATTTTTGTCTTGATCCGTTAATCCATCTGGGACTGGAGACTCAATAGCTATCTTAGAAGAAGAGCAGCCGTAAACTTGACTATGATTTTTGTATACTACGATGTAGTTTAATTTAGATGCTGGCACTTGTGTTTACCTTTACTGTTTTTATCTTTTTAAAAAATTGTTTTATAACAAAGAAAATATAATAAAACCGAATACTAATGGGACAGCAAGCGCAAGTGAAACGGAAACCGTTCTTGTTCTTTTGTTTTTAGATGTTTGATTTAGTATTTGCATAGCTATTGTCCAATTAAAACAAACCGTAAAAAGCAGTGATAGAAATAAATTTTTATACATAACTACCCACCAGAGATGATAGTGAAATCGGAAAGTGTGGACTTATTAAATCTTTTACAGCTTCCGCATACTTAGTTATTTCATGTTGAGCATCTTGGGCCAATCTTTGATTTAAAAACAAAGCTACTGACTGCAAACTGCAAGACCATCTATACACGACATGCATGGCATATGCTGGCAGGAATAAACGCGCTTGCTCTGGAGCAGCTCCGTTATCCATTGCCAACTTATATAAAGCTTCGCCCTGTTCAATATACTTCTTTAGCTCTTCAGTCAAAATTGAACCAGTCCAAGGGTCTATGGGGCCACCAGATCCCTGTTTCTTGTTGTCTGGAGCAAGTCTCCATTCGTTTAATTTTGGTATATAAAATTCTGGTTCCATTGTAACATATCTGCGTGACGATTCATTCCATGAATCCATTGTATGATCAGAACCCACAACATATTTCCAATGCTGTCTAGCAACCAGCAGCGGTGCTTTAAACTCGAATGTAGCGAATGCATGTCTAAATGGCGACATATGATTTTCTCTTGCAAGAAAATTTATTAGTCTAGCGTCATCTGTTGACATCTGGGAGCTTTCTTTTGCAAACGAAGCTCTTGCCGCATTTGCAACAGAAAGATCAGATCCCATAACATCAACTAATCTAACATAGCCATTATCTAAAACAGCTATAGATTTTCCTATATTATTAGTATCTTCCATAGGATACATTATACCATCTAATTGACTTTTGAGTTATCCTTTATGAATTTAATTTCACAAGAATCAGTAGTACAGTATCTTTCACCAATTGCATCTGATGCCATCCCAGCATATACGCCAGTTAAATCTATAGGAAATAGTTTTGAACTAGCATTTGTATATTCCTCTTCTGATATTTGAGTGTAGGGCATTTGTGGATAGGTATCGTTTCCGCTTGGCAGGAATGACACCGTCTTTAATTGCCCATCGTACATATGAAGAACTGTGCCGACGTGCTCTGCTTCTGTATCTTTATTAAAAGATATTGTTACAGAAACAGAATTGTCAGACCAATATCTTTGAGCAGTTGCTGCCAAAGACATTTTTTCAAAAATTGTAACGTCACGCTCTGCTCTTGCTGCTTGTGACTTGATGGGGAAATACACTACTGATGTTGTATTTGGGGATTCAGAAGCTGGCTCAACTGTATAGTTTGCCATTCTGAATAAAGGTAACATTGGATCTTCGTTAGAGAATCTAATAGTTCTATTAAAATATTTTCCACCTGGAGTCCAATGAACGCCGGGTGATTCACCAGCAAGAATTGAAACAGTTCCAGAAGGTTTAATGGTTGTCATTTTAATGGATTCTCTAATTCCTAACCACTCAGAATAAACATTGTCATAACGTTGGATAGTCTTATAGCCTTGGTCCATCCATTCACGAAGAGCTGGAACTCCAACTCTATCGGCAAAGTTTGCTACGCCCGACATAGACGCACCGATTCTACGATTACGTTGCATGATAGCATTAGTCTCTTCCCAATGGGTTGGCAACAAAGTCACAGTCTTTGCGTATAGGTACGCAAACTTTAATGTGCGCTTATAGTCCTCTAGGGTGTCATGCCTATTGAGATAGGTCTCCACAAGCGTACAGCACTCGTAGGACTCTAGGGATTGCTCTGCGCAGGGGTTATAACCAGCTACTCTATGATCCTTATTGTTTGGTGGGTCAGCTAAGCGGCCATATTTGCGAGACATGTCCATCCATAAAACTCCAGGCTCACCGTTAAGAGATATGCCTTCTACTATGCTAGAAAGATCTGCTCCGACCGCTGTTTCAACAGAGTTATTAGACATCCAACCCCATCCTGGAGCTGATGAATCATACGAGTTTCTGTCAGGAAATTTTTCTGAATTTTTTAAATTTAAGAAATCTTGGTCGTCCAAGCGGCCAATCAACAATTCTGCTGATCGACGAACATTCCCAGACACCACGCATACACCTATAAGATTTCCTATGTCAGCTATATCTATACGAGTTAGCTTCTCTCCACTGCGTTCAGAAAACATTTTGCGGATATGTTTATGTAGCTTTTCAAGTGGCTCGTGACCAGCAGCTACTCCTCCGAATGTTTTGATAGGCGTGCCAGCTGGACGGATTACACTGTAGTCAAACTCAACTGCGTCTTGTTCTGGTTTTAGATATGAATTTAATAGTAGAGCTGTTGAATCAACCCAACCTTCTCTTGTATCGGGAATAACAATTGGCTTAATTACCTCCAAGACCTTTGGCTTAAAGATTGTGAAATCTTTGTCGGCGCCTTTATCATCAAAGCCCACACCAACACCCAGCATTGAGGCCTCCATCAAGAATGCAAACGGCTTTGCTGGGTTGAACTTATTCATTTCTGCAGTAGAAACAAAGGCGCAGTTTTGTAGTGCCGCTGAATTCTTTTGTATATTTACAATATTTGTTCCCATAGCCCAAAGACCACGACCAGGTGGTGTCCATTTAAGGTTGAACAATCTATCGAATGCTTCCTTTGCCGAAGCTTGAGCTTTTGCGTCATTCCAAGGAAGGCGGTTTTTTTTGCAGTGATCTTTTTGAAGAGAGTACATTCCATTGATAACTCTTTCACAAACATCAACCCATGTTTCTTTTGTGCCGTCTTCTTTAAGTCTTGAGTAGGTGCGCAAAAAAGTTATTTCTCCAACAGAATTCCCAGCTGCGTCTCTATAGCCAAACGGAACTATTTTATCTTTATACCCAGCAACAAAATCATCTGTCAATCTGAAGGAAAACATTGATGCCTGTTTTGAGGCGGCGTATGCTAGGTCTGGGTTTCCGTTTTCAATTTCTAATGACATTATGTATATCTCCTATTTAAGTATAGTTATTTTCTTTACGTATTTTTGATTTAATTTTTGTAATTCTGTACTTTTGATCTTTATTATTTCATCAATCTTATAAACTTTGTGTATTTCTTTTTCAAAAAAATAACCACTTCTCCAATTAAACACCTTGTTAACATTGCTTTTATGTTTAACAAACATATTACATATTATTGCACCGCCGTAAGCTTTTACAAGATTAAAAAATTTTATCTCTAACTCTTTTGCATTCTCTTGATTTAAATCAGAAACTTCTTTTGCTCTATTATAAAGCCAATTAAATGCCTGTCTAGTTAATGGTGATACATCTATTGGATCTACAATGCCTAACTTAATGATTTGATTTCTATCTTTTATAATTTTTATATCTTCTTTAATATTTTCTTTAAATAATTCAAACCAATCTCTTTCATTAAACTGTGTCCAAGCTGTACACCAAAACAAAAGTTTATCTGGAGGAGTAGGAATAGTAGTGCCCTCAAGCAGAGGCAGCATTGTTGCGCAGCTTATAGTTTTTTTCACAAAGGATTTTCTTTGCTCTTCCGTAAGCCCTTTAGATCCAGACATTTTCCACAGTTTTTTTATGTGGCTATCCCAATCAGATGCACCTAAAAATAAATTTAAATATTTTTCTGCTGTGTCAAAAGGTATCGTGTCTTCATTGATTACCTTTTCGAGAGCATCTAAATACATTTATAATCCTTAATAAAATACTCAAAACCTATAAAAATGATCCGTATAAACAGCAATCCCGTCTGGGATCAGACGGGATTGTTGTCGCCGTGCTATTAGTATAGCACAGAATATATTTTTTAGTAATGCTTACAATGCTTTTGCTGAGTCCAAACCTTTGTATTCCAGTACTTTGTTTCTGCCATAATCGGATTCTGTATTTGCTTGACCATAGCCTGAAGTAAATACTGTTGCACTTGCTACACCATGAACATCATTCGGTCTAAAAACGCCAAAGGATGCTGGTGCACCTTGCGCTTCTGTTCTCGGACCATGACCAGTGCCTGTAAATATATTGGATGATGTAACACCATCAAATATATAATTATTGTAGCTATAGTCACTTACTCTATCGGCGTGACCGAAGCCAGAAGGAAATGCTGTTGCCCCTACTAAGCCCTTAAATTCAAATGGCTTAAAACGAGCTCCTTCGTAGCCAACTCCATCTGCGAATGTGCCTGCTAGTGGAGTTGTCCCAGCGTAGAGTGTCGAGCCAGTAAATAGTTGTGATAAAAGAACATTTCCTGGATGACGACCAGTGCCTGGGACATGATGATTGTCTGGAGCTCCATCCAAAAGACCCTTAGCAAATAGTGGGTAAAATGAATATGTGCCAGCCGTACCCTTGAATACGTTCACCATATCTGCAGTAGAACGACCCTTCAATACTGGTCTTGGACCTACGTAAAAGGTTGCCATATGAGATATCTCCTTATTGTATAATGCGGTTTACACTATCTATAGTAAAATGATTTTTGGTTTTTAACCATTAATCATACTGAATTCTTAGATCACAAAGCACGGGTGCAGTTTTATCCTCTAACATGTTTAGGGTAACTTCTATCCATACGCTGGATGAAGCTTCTGGATTTGTAGTGCTGTAGTTTCCGGCACCGTCGTCGTAAATAACCCTATAGCTAAAGGCGTTTGACATCTGGCTCAAGGGAACATTATAGATTACTGGGTCTACACTAATTATATTATTAATTAAAGAACCGTCTGGAGGAGTAAACTTAATTATAGTTTTACCAGATGGCAAAAATTTATCATATCTTACATCAAGATCAGAAAGGCCATATGTATATATATAATTCCCTTCTTCCTGCATATAGCTTCTCTGTACCATCTTAATTCTTATTGCTGTTATTTCTTTATCTGGGAAATAAAAAGAAAGTGGACCAGAGTTATATATGGTATCCGATCCAGATACAAGCCATCCACCAGGTGGGACTTTGCCCACCGCCGTGCTAACCCCGTTGTAGAGGGCAGAAGAATTTAATGGTATCCAAGAATCAGACTCTGTTAGTGTTGGATTTAATTTTGTTGTATATTCTATCGAAGAAATATCGACTGAATATACGGGAAATGGGTTAAATTTAATACAGTTTGTTTTTGTTGATCCAGTAAATTCGGATGGTATTTTTACATAAAACATCATCTGGGCCCCAGAAGGAGAGGTGGATTGTGTAATTATATTACGTTTCCAAATCTTATCTGGATTATCTATTATTGCATTGAACGTTGCAGTGGTATTAACTATAGCCCCGGCCGTGTCAACGCCTGCATAGTTATTTTGTATAAATGTTTTAAAGAAATCCGGAACAACTTGAGAAGAGGAGGCACCAGAGGTGTGAAACTTTAACTTTGAATTTGAAGATCCGCTAACCTTTGGAAGTGTTATGACATTATAGTATGGATCTAGGCTTAATAGATTCGTGCTAGAAATAGAAAAACTTGTTCCAACAAAATTTACATAGTCAAGCTGTGAGAAAGAATATATTGATAGAGTATTTGTCTCATTTTCAAGTGCTTCAACCCTATCGACAAGATCATCGACCGCGCTGACCAGGTATGCTTGGTCCTTCAAGACTCTTTGAAAAGCCTCAGAAAGTTTCTGATCAAGAATATTTGATTTATTATATAAGTATAAAAGATCTTTATAGTTTTCTTCAATTCTTTGATTGTATTCTGAGCTGTCTACTGGACCTCTATATTGCACGTTTCTTTTTTGCGTATTAATTGAATCTGCCATATTAAATCCTATTTTCTAAAAATTTTATTTTACTTTGAAGCCTAGATAATTTTCCTGTAATTTTTACAATATCATTTATACTTATACTAGACGCACTTGGCGTTGCATCAATATTTAATGAATACGCAGTAACACCTTCGGGTTGGATGTTTACCCCGTCAACGAGTACTTCTTGTTCAACTAAAGAGAATATTTTACCATTAATACCTATAGAGTAACTATCGCAAGTTAAACTTATCGAATCCAATTGATTATTAATCCTATTAAAGTCGGCAAGTAAAGAATTGATTTCTAAATTCTCTTTTTTGCTATTTCTAGTTCCTCTATATTTTTGTCTAAACCTAGAAAAAAGAGGTTCTATCAGTCTTTTTGTGTGAGATTGTTTTGTATAAGTTATTGGCATTTAATTCTTCCTAATCAACTAGTACCAGAAATACTGGCTTTATGCATCCCTGTGTTTAAACTTAATTCTTACAGATTCAACTATGGGAGATGCCAAAGGATCCTCATACCTATTTAAATCCATCCTATACCTGACAGCATTTACTGCTGATGGATTATTAGAGGTATAAATAAAGTTTGATTTTCCCGATAACTCTCTTGAGGCTAGTACTTCTTTTCTTCCAAAAATTGTATCTATTGTAAAATAATAACTATCTTCATTTACTTTATTTTGAAACTCAAATGGATCTAAATAATTAAAATAATCAACAAAAATTAATCCATATCTAGTTAAGGACAAACCTTCTATCAGATTAAAGGAAACTTGTCCTGATACCAATTTATCATAAGTTATTATTATTTTATTAATTCCTGATTTGAACTCCCACTCAACAGCCTTAGTTGCTGTTCCTTTTGGAAGATCCGCTATTAAAACCCCATTTAAATATATTGCTAAATTAAAATTAGGATTGGATTTTGAGACATTATGTATAATACTTACAGGACCCTGTCTTATTATAGATGTTTCTATATACCCAGAACTATAAGAATTTATTCCTGGATTTATGGAGCCTATTTGTTCTTTTAGCGTGTTTGATAAAAGTGAAGCTGGCCTATTATTAAATACATCAGCCCAATATTCAAGATCTTTATACTTTCCATCTGCAGCAGAGGCGCCTGGATATATCAAATAATTATGCTTGAGACAATCTACTCCGCCCAAAAGAATTGGGTTCAAATAATTTTCTTCAGAACTAAGTGCAGTAATTCTGTAGGCATTTTTTCCAGAATATATTTTATTATTTGGATTTAATTCATTTGCGTTTGCTGCTGAGGAGTTAATCGGTATATATTTTAGTTCGTCATCTTCAGGTGTATTTGATATATAAACATTATTTCTAGTTGATCCATCAAGATAAACAACGGGGTTATAGCCAGAGCTTTCTGATCCCTTTGGAGATACTGGAATCCAATTGTAATCATTAATATTTTGTGCAGTGGGATTATTGGCGGCAACGTAGTAGTTCACCGATGTTCCGGGGACAACCTGTTCTTTAACATCCATAGAAATCGCATCTATTATTAAATTTGAATTAGTTTTTGTAGCGATGGATATAGGTGCAGAAACCAGAATGCCCGACTTAGCATAGTATTTTGATCCAATTATCATTTCTCTTAAACCGAATTTATAAACATATGGGCTAGAACTATTTTGATCTATGTAATCTGGTTCATTTTTATATAAAACTATTTCTATTGCTGAATAAGAATCTGCTGGAATAGCAAAAGAAAATGCATCATAATCTGATCTTGATGTCTTTGTTTTTATTTCATTTGGTTTTTCTGGATCAGAATATATTGCTCTCATCATAATATTCACCGGAGATGAAGTAAAAAGAATCCCATCTACCTTTGATAATATCGAGGTTTTGTTAACTGGTATGCTGATTGTTAAGGAGACCGGTTGCGGGTTACCCAAGGACACAGAATGCTCCCAATACGTATCCGTTAATCCATCAAATATATTATTAAAATTTGTTTTATCAATACTTTGAACTAACTTTTGACCATTTGTTGTTACTGCAAAATTAACATTATTTCCATTAAGATTATCAACAGTCATAACATTAAACTGTTCAGATTTTAATTTGCTAATAGTTACATTTCTAAGTTTGGGATCAAAGAATGCTGAATCGGTTAATGATAAATCTAATTTGTCTGCGGATATAAAATTTTCTGTAAAAGAATAAAAATATCCATCAGAATTATTATTCATAAATATAAGATCATCTACTTTTGATTCTAATTGTAATCTTTTCTTTTTTAAATTTTCTAATTTTTTATTAAGAGATGTAACAATAGAAAATAATTCTTCATTATTATCTAAAATTGTGTCGTATAAAATATCAACATTATAAATTGTATTAGTCATTATTTGATTTAATAAATCAACATTAGTTTTATTTGATGTTCTAAGAAGATCGTAATCTACCCTAATTGGATAGCCCGGTTGGTTTACGCTAAAGTATTCATTAAATGCTTTTCTAACTTCTTGCTCAGAAGGTTTTTGACCAGAAGAATATATTAATTTATATATATTATTTAAAAATCTTCTTTTTTGAATTGTTGAAATGTTCATATTTTTTTAACCTTTGCGGCCAACGTATAAGAATACACAGTTGGAACAACGTTTGTATTTAAATCTTTTAGCATTTTTATTTTAACCAAGATACTTTTAACCTCTTGTGGAATCTTTGGATAATTATAGTACCCCACTCCTGGAAGCTTGTAACCTGGTGAAATATTTTGATTGAATACTAAAACTTCTGGATTTAACGATGAGGTAGAAGAATTAAATCCATACTGAGTGGAGCTTATTTCAAGCCAGTTATTCCCATCATCAACAGATATTTCAGATGATATAAGTTGAATATTTGAAGAAACATTTTTTATGTCGCTCTCTATACCAAGCATTACTGACTCTACTGGATAATCAAAAACGTAAGGTAGAGAGATAATTTCTGCCGAATCCAAATATTCAATATACTCGACTGAAACATCTCTTAATCCAATAGACATTCTTTTGGCCTTAACTATATCTCTTTGTATTTTTAGTGGAACAGTAAATGTTTGGACTGACTCAGATGTGTTTGTGGTTGTGGTTCTTTTTTTTACCGATATAGTTATTTCTTTGCTGGTAACGTTATTTTTCTTGAAAATATTTGGATTACTCAACGGTGGAACTATTGCATCTTTGTTGTAATTTATTTCCTGATAAATATCTTTGCTTAAGGATTCTGGATTAAATCTTACAGAACCAAAGAATGGGCTATTGTCCGATGTAGATCCGGTATAATCTGTGGCCCAATAGGTGTGCATTATTTCTTCTTCGTTAAAATAAGGCTGTTCAAGAATAATTCTAACTTTTAATACTTTTCTATCAGAAAATTTAATGACAGCAGAA
>Ga0192647_100397_pt1 | contig 30917 bp, 31 predicted proteins | sample LauGreFa1BDMLBSN_2_FD_133046 | JGI IMG/M metagenome (GOLD analysis project Ga0192647, IMG submission 133046) | Freshwater lake microbial communities from Lake Michigan, USA - Fa13.BD.MLB.SN - reassembly | ecosystem: Environmental > Aquatic > Freshwater > Lake | place: Lake Michigan, USA... | reverse complement strand
GCTCAGCCTCTTGCTCAAGGTTTGATGAGTCGCGAAGTAGATTTAGTTACCGGTTAGTTAAAGATTAAGGAGCAAAACGATGAGTGGTAGCGCAATTAGAGGTAGTCGCGTTGGTGCTGGCCCGATGGGTGAAGCAGAGCGTGGCGAGGCTATCGCGCGTTTTCGTATCTCCTATTGGTGTGCCAATGGCCACGAGACCAGACCTTCCTTTGCTGACGATGGATCAGTCACTCCGCCAGACGAATGGGATTGCCCGCGCTGTGGTTTTCCTGCTGGTCGCGATAAAGCGAATCCGCCAAAACCAGTAAAGAATGAACCATACAAAACACATCTTGCTTACGTGAAAGAACGCCGCTCGGCAACTGAAGGTGCCGCTATTTTGGAAGAGGCCCTCAAGAAGCTTCGCGGAGAGCTTGACTAAGCTTTTTCACTTCACTCCACGATAAATGTAGGTGTAGCACTTCACGTCCTGCAGCTTTGAGCGCTGCAACATCACCTTGCGCTTGAGCGGAGATGAGTTTGGCAAAAGAGTAGCTCTCTTCTGGAATCGGATAGTCATCTGCTGAATCAATCGTCAAGATCAGAAACGTTCCAATATTTGGTCCACCTTTATGGCATTGCCCCGTGGAGTGCAGATACCGAGGCCCAAAACCAAGCGTGACATTATTAGTCAACAATCCAGTTAAAGTATCGCGAAATTCCTTTAGCGTATTTTGCGATAGAGCATCATGAAGAGGTGCGAAGGGAAGAAGAGCGAGATACCCGCCTTCGCCATGTCGCGCATGCGCTATCAAGCGATGAATTTCGGCTGTGGCATGAGTTCCATCACTGATGACGCTTTCGTTAAAAGGTAATTCTTCGAGTAAGGCCCTTCGAGTGGCCTCTTTCGCGCTTGCAACATTTGGTTGGTCAAAAGGATTTACGCCCAAGGCATAGCCAAGAAGTGCGGTTGTCCACTCCCAGAGATAAAAACTTCCGCCTAACGCATCTTTATGCATGGCTTGCGTTATCTCAGGTGAGAGGCGTTCTCCATCGTGGTCAGCAATGATAGGAATAATTCCTACTCCATCCTTACCTGTTGATTCTGCAACTAGCTGTTCGATCCAATCGCTGAGCGGTTCGGCTGGCAATGGCAAGAATGGTCGATGTTCCAAGATGTATCGAGCGAGCGCTATAGCTGGATTGGTACTACTTGTCTCTTCGGTTACGTGCGCACTGAGCGCTGCCTTCATATCTGCTGCATCATCAAGTAGTCCAGCGCAATCAATACCAAGTAGGGCGCTTGGTAGCAGTCCAAATATTGAAAGCGCACTAAAGCGTCCACCTACCTGAGGATCTCCAGCGAATAATCGGACTTCATGTTCGCTTGCCCAGCGTTCTAATGGAGAAGCAGGATCGGTGATGATCACGACGTGGTCGCTCAGATTTAATTTCGCTCGCTCAATCCGTGCAACGATTGCCTTGAGATGCGAGAGAGTTTCAATTGTTTCCCCAGATTTGGAAGAGATGACAAAAATTGTCTCGGTGGGATCGGGGTCTAAGGCCATGTGAACATCAATTGGGTGAGTTGAATCGAGAAGAATCAATTCACGATTATTCACTGCAGCTATAACCTCTGGCGCGAGAGAGGAGCCACCCATTCCTGAGAGCACCACTCGGGTTACATTCGAACTGCGCGCCCATGCTGAGAGCGCATCGAGCGCTGGCAGGAGCTCCCGAGAACGCTCAGGCAAATCTATCCAGCCCAGACGTTCTCGTGCGATTGATTGAGCAGCCGCTCCCCAAAGTAAGGAATCTTTCTCAGAGAGTCTTTTGTTAGCTAGGTGCAGATTATCGAGAGAATGTGAAAGGCTCATAGGATTGAAATTCTATCTAAAGCATATCTAGAGTTGCGCGCCGATAGTTTTGATGAGCGCTTCCCACGCATCGTTAAATTTTGCGATTCCGTCGCGCTCTAACTCATTCACCACCGAGTCGTAGGAAATCCCTAGTTCGGCAAGTTCGGAAAATACTTGTTTAGCTAACCCATAACTACCTGAAATCGAATCACGGATATCGCCAGAGAAATCTCGGGCCGCATGAATGGTTCCTTCAGGCATTGTGTTGACGGTGTCTGGGGCAAGAAGTTCTACGACATATTTCGCGGGGTCATATGCTTTATCTTTTACTCCCGTTGAGGCCCAGAGTGGACGCTGCGTTGCTCCACCGGCAGTTGCAATGCGCTGCCACCGATTGGTTGCTGTGATCTCCTCAAAAATTTGATAGGCAAGGCGAGCATTGGCTACAGCCGCTGCGCCACGTAACTTCTTTGCTCGCGGATCGGCTAATTCATCTAAGACGGGATCTATCGCTGAATCCACTCTACTGACAAAGAATGAAGCAACCGATTGAATGCCGGTTAGCGATTGGCCATCAGCGATTCGCGCTTCAAGACCATCGAGATAGGCCAATAGCACTTCGCGATAACGTTCGAGTGAGAAAATTAGCGTGACGTTAACTGAAATTCCCTCGCGAATTAGGGCAGTTATTGCGGGAAGTCCCGCTTTTGTTGCCGGAACTTTGATAAAAAGATTTTTCCGATCAACTTCACTCCACAGTTCTTTCGCCTGCTTGATAGTTGCGAACTCTTCATGGGCTAGGCGAGGGTCAACTTCGATGCTTACTCTTCCATCGACACCTGATGTTTTTTCATATATCTCTTGCAACTGATCACACGCAATCCGTACATCTTCAGTTGTTATCAAACGAATGGCGTCATCAGCGCTCTTGCCTCGGAGAGCTAAAATGGCATCTCGATAGGTTTCTGCGTCTTTCAGTGCATTTGCAAAAATTGCTGGGTTTGTAGTTACACCTACAACGTGCGAGTTTCTCGTTAAATGAAGGAGCGATTTCTCGGGATTGCCAGAGTTGTTGCCTAATCTCGAACGCGAGAGATCGTCGAGCCAAATAGAAGTTCCTACTTTTGATATTTGCGCGAGAGCGTTACTCAACTAAATCAACTCTTGTCTTCAGTTAGACCGAGGTTTTTTGCTCTGAACGGCCGCCAGGGAGCTCTTCATTCGCGCGAGAATGTTTTCTGGCGTATATCCAAATGCCGTGAAGAGTTCGGGGCCGGAAGCCGATGCGCCGAAATGTTCGAGGGAGAGAATTTCGCCAGTTTCACCGACATAATCTCGCCAACCCATACCCACTCCAGCCTCAACGCTCACTCGGGCGGTGATGTTTGAAGGGAGAACGCTTTCACGATACGACACCGGCTGTTCGTTAAACCACTCTAAACACGGAGCGCTCACTACTCGAATTGCTAACCCTTCGCTTTCGGCCAGCTTTGCCGCCGCGAGTGCGAGGGATACTTCAGAGCCAGTAGCAATGATGATGCCTACAGGAGCGCTTGCTGGTTCATGAAGAATGTAGGCGCCTTTTGCCACGCCTTCACAACTAAGCACTTGTGCACGATCAAAGACAGGAAGGTTCTGTCGAGAGAGCAAAAGCGCTGCTGGGCTATTACGTGCGAGCAGCTCACGCCATGCAATAGCAACTTCATTCGCATCAGCTGGTCGGATTACTGAAAGTCCAGGAATCACTCGAAGGGCAGCGATATGTTCGATGGGTTGATGGGTTGGCCCATCTTCACCAAGTCCAATTGAATCGTGGCTCCAAATAAAAGTTACTGGTAATTTCATCAATGCTGCTAAGCGCGCAGTTGGCCTCATATAGTCACTGAAAACTAAAAATGTGCCACCAAAGATTCGTGTTCCACCATGTAAGGCGATGCCATTCATGAGTGAACCCATCGCATGCTCTCGAATGCCAAAGTGAATAATCCGACCGTATGGATTTTCAGGCAGAAAATCTCCACCACCTTCAATAGTGGTGTTATTGCTCTCCGCAAGATCCGCTGAGCCGCCCCAGAATTCTGGAAGTAACTCACTTATCTTTGCGATCGTGTCACCTGATGCTTTCCGAGTTGAGATCTCTTTTTCATGCGAAAAGTCACCTTTTATGTTGGCGAGAATTGCGCCATCGATTGAACCAGACTCCATGCGAGCGAGGGTGGCTGCACGCTCTGGATGCTCCGCTTGCCAAGACTTAAAGCGCACATCCCAATCACGACGAAGTTCTCCGCCTCGTTCACTAACTTTGCGAACATGAGTTAACACATCATCTGGCAACTGAAAATCCTCATCTGGGCTTAAGCCCAATGCAACTTTGGTCGCTGCAACTTCATCCTTCCCAAGAGCAGAGCCATGAGATTTTGATGTGCCTCTTAATTTTGGAGCCGGCCAAGCAATCACGCTTTTTAGGCGAATGAGAGTTGGCGCTTGGCTTTGTGCCCGTGCCGATTCGAGCGCGTTATGAAGCGCGCCAATATCGACGCTGCCATCAGGTGCCGTGCCAACATTGAGCACATTCCAACCATACGAGCGATACCGTGCATCAACATCCTCGCGAAAAGCTAGAGAGATATCTCCTTCAATGGTGATGTCATTATCGTCATAAATCACAATGAGGTTATGTAGTTTTTGTAATCCCGCCAACGAAGAAGCTTCTGCGCTCACGCCTTCTTGCAAATCTCCATCTGAGGCGAGAACGTAGATATAGTGATCGAAAATACTTTTGTTAAGTGGCGCGTGCGGATCAAGTAATCCACGTTCAAACCGCGCCGCCATAGCCATGCCAACACCGTTGGCAATTCCTTGGCCGAGTGGTCCGGTTGTTGTTTCCACTCCCGCTGTATGTCCATACTCTGGATGGCCTGGAGTTTTGGAGCCCATCTTGCGAAAGCTCTTGAGATCCTCGAGCGTTAAGCCATAACCCGAGTAGAGCAGTTGGGTGTACAGAGTTAATGAAGAGTGGCCACACGAGAGAATAAAACGATCTCGTGCAATCCATAACGGGTCACTCGGATCGTGGCGCATGTGGCGTTGGAAAAGTAAATAGGCGGCGGGAGCAAGCGCCATTGCAGTTCCAGGGTGACCGTTACCTGCGCGTTGCACAGCATCTGCAGCGAGCGCTCGGGCGTAGATAATCGCGCGGTCATCGAGCTCTGACCAATGCGGAACTCCACTTGCCGTGGATTGCGAGCGAGTGTGGGTAGCTGCCGAATCAGACACATCGCGACCCTATCCAAATCACTTCCGTGGACGGGGGAGCAACTCGCCAGGAGCGAAGGATTGGTTAACTATTGTGTACTTGCCTCTGTTTACTAAATGCGCGCACTCGAATGGCGTGGCGGACCAAGGCGCTCCAGAGAACCACTACTCCGAGCAGGTGGGCCATTACTAATAATTCGGGCACGCCAGTGAAGTACTGGGTATATCCAATTGCTCCTTGGGCCAAAGTGATCAACAGAAGTGTGCGCGCCTCACGATTTCGAGCGCTCTTTGCCGCTCCGTTTTCTCCGTCTTTTATGACGGGAGCAAATTGGAGCAAGAGAAGGTAGCCCACGAGCAGGCCGATAAAGGCGATGACAACATCAGCATGGAGCCAGGCCACCGTTCGAATGTCGAAGCCAAAGCGAGGCGAGGCTAAATCGCCGGCATGCGGCCCACTGCCGGTAACCACGATTCCCAACGTAATAACCAGTACTCCCAAGAGTAGAAGTCCACGAACGAGGTTTCGAGCAACTGGTGCGACCTCGCTACGCGTTGGAAAACCCTTCGCCCGCTCTACCAAAGCAACCGCTCCACCAATGAGAGCTATGGAGAGGATGAAGTGTGAACCAACAGCAGCAGGATGTAATTTGGTGAGAACGGTAATTCCGCCAACTACTCCCTGACCAAGAATTCCCAATACTTGAAGAAGGGCAAGGGTCCGTAGCTCTTTACGTTTCGTGCGCAAAACCGCGACGACGACTGCTAGGGCAATCGCAAACAACACAAAGGTGAGAAGTCGGTTGGCAAATTCAATCCATACATTGAGTGGATCCTCCGCTTGGTGTGGGGAGGGGAGAAAAGAGCCAGGTGCACACTCCGGCCAGGTAGGGCAACCAAGACCCGATTTGGTGAGGCGAACCGCGCCGCCAGTTAAAACGATGGCCCCTTGTGCGACCAAAAGAGCGCGCACGAGGAAAATGAGGAGTCTGCCAGCCATAGCATGGGAGCCTAGTCGAGCGCGCTCGCCGAGAGCGCCTTGAAAGTGGCGGCACCTGGCGAATTACGACACAATATCGTTGTGAAATTAGCTACTGCCGAAACGAAGACCCGAGAGGTCATTGCCCGCTCCATTTTGGAGAATGGGCCATCTACCGCGTTGGTCTTGGCAGAGCGATTAGGTATCACTCCCGCAGGAATTCGTCGCCATCTTGACGCATTGCTCGACGAGGGGGTCATCGAGGCGCGCGAACCTCGTGCCGCTGCCAATGTTGGTAGGGGGCGCCCATCAAAAGTCTTTGTCATGACAGATTCCGGGAGAACTTCTTTCGAACACTCTTATGATGATTTAGCGATCTCTGCACTTCGCTTTATCGCTCAAGGTGAGTCAGCGAATGAAGCGCCTCGAAGCGTGAGCGCCTTTGCGCGTTCGCGGGCCGATGAGATGGAGCGCAAATTCCGCGCACACAGTAGAAGTGATACGAGAGATAAGAAAATTAAGGAGAAAATTAAGGAAGAAGTATCAGCCGATGCGCTCGCCGATTTCTTGACTAGCGAGGGATACGCAGCGAATGTGCATGATGTATCTATCGGCATCGAACTTTGCCAGCATCACTGTCCGATAGCGCACGTAGCAGCTGAATTTCCGCAGTTGTGTGAGATGGAAACAGAAGTTTTCGCCAAGATTCTTGGCACCCACGTTCAACGTTTAGCAACCATTGCCCATGGTGATGGTGTCTGCACCACTGTAATACCGAAGATAAATAACCAAGAACAAACTAATAAAACTAGAGGGGTAACCGCATGAGCGCGACCACACATCCAGAGCTAGAGGGCATCGGTAAGTATCAGTACGGTTGGTCTGATGCAAATGACGTCGGAGCGAACTCTCGCCGAGGTCTCAATGAGGATGTGGTTCGCGACATCTCTTCCAAAAAGAGCGAACCTGAATGGATGCTCAATTTGCGATTAAAGGGTCTCTCACTCTTTGGTAAGAAGCCAATGCCAGAATGGGGATCAGATCTCTCTGGAATTAAATTTGATGATATTAAATATTTTGTTCGTTCAACTGAGAAGCAGGCGACATCGTGGGAAGAGTTACCTGATGACATCAAAAATACCTACGATCGATTAGGAATCCCTGAAGCTGAGAAGAATCGTTTAATTGCCGGCGTTGCTGCACAGTACGAATCAGAGGTTGTTTATCACTCGATTCGCGAGGATCTTGAAGCGCAGGGCGTTCTTTTCTTAGATACCGATACAGCTTTGCGCGAGCACGAAGATGTTTTCAAAGAGTATTTTGGAACGGTAATCCCAGTGGGCGATAATAAATTCGCCGCATTGAATACCGCTGTTTGGTCTGGCGGCTCATTTGTGTATGTACCCAAGGGCGTCCATGTAGAGATTCCTTTGCAAGCATACTTCAGAATTAACACAGAGAACATGGGTCAGTTTGAGCGAACGCTCATCATCGCTGATGAAGATTCCTACGTGCACTATGTCGAAGGATGCACCGCCCCTATCTATTCATCAGACTCCCTCCACTCGGCGGTTGTTGAGATTATTGTGAAGAAGAATGCACGCGTTCGATATACAACCATTCAGAATTGGTCAAACAACGTTTACAACCTCGTCACAAAGCGCGCAGTGTGCCAAGAAGGTGCAACGATGGAATGGATCGACGGAAACATTGGTTCAAAAGTGACCATGAAATATCCGGCAGTTTTCCTAATGGGCGCGCACTCTAAGGGGGAGACGCTCTCAATTGCTTTTGCAGGCGAAGGACAACATCAGGATGCTGGAGCGAAGATGGTTCACGCGGCTCCATATACGTCATCAACAATTATCAGCAAATCCGTAGCTCGGGGCGGTGGCCGAACCTCTTATAGAGGCCTCGTGAAGGTTGAAGAGGGCGCGCATCATTCAAAGAGCACAGTCAAATGCGATGCGCTTTTGGTCGACACGATCTCGCGCTCTGATACCTATCCATATGTAGATGTTCGCGAAGATGATGTTCAGATGGGACATGAAGCGACAGTCTCAAAAATTAGCGATGACCAACTCTTTTATCTTATGTCGCGAGGTCTTTCAGAAGATGAAGCGATGGCGATGATCGTGCGTGGATTTGTCGAGCCAATCGCCCGCGAACTTCCAATGGAGTACGCGCTAGAACTCAACCGCCTTATTGAACTGCAGATGGAAGGAGCGGTCGGCTAATGACTACTGCACAAGTAGCAACGTCATCGCTTCCCTCTGGTCGCGAAGAGGCGTGGCGATTTACTCCACTGTCGCGGATCATGGGCGTGCTCGATGGAAGTATCGAATCCGGCAAGAGTCTGGTCGCAAATCTCTCCGCGCCCGAAGGAGTACAGATCTCCACAAAAACGGGGAGCGCGCCACTGATAGATCCTCAAGATTTTGCTGCCACCTTGGTAATTTCAAAGGCAAGTGAAGTTCTTGTTATCGAAATTCCTGCTGAGCTGGAAGTGAACGAACCAATTCTGCTGGATCGAGCCGGTGCTTCGCTTTCTCATGCAAATTTCGAACGAATTTTAATTAAGGCTGGTCGTCACTCCAAGGCGACGGTAATTGTGCACAACTCAGGATCGGCGATTCTCTCGGAAGATGTCGAAATTGAATTAGGTGATGGCGCACATCTAACTTTCACCTCCCTTCAAGAGTGGGAGAACGACGCAACACACCTTGGCCGACATCAGGCTCTGATAGGTAAGGATGCAAAGCTCACGCTCATTGAAGTCACGCTCGGTGGTGCAACAGTTCGTCTCCTGCCACGCGTGAACTTCTTGGCAACAGGTGGAGAAGTAGATGCCTACGGCCTCTACTTTGCAACTAGCGGCCAACATTTAGAGCATCGTGTTCATGTTGAACACGACAAGCCCCATTGCCGCTCACGAGTTACCTACAAGGGCGCGCTCTTAGGCGAGTCTGCCCGCACCGTTTGGTTTGGCGATGTGGCAATTCGACCGACGGCAATTGGCACCGATACCTACGAACTAAATCGAAACCTTCTGCTCTCTGATGGTGCGCGAGCAGATTCTGTCCCGAATCTAGAAATTGAAACTGGCGAGATTGTTGGAGCTGGACATGCCAGTGCTACAGGACGATTTGATGATGATCAATTGTTCTATCTCATGTCACGTGGCATTCCTTCCACGGAAGCCCGACGTCTAGTCTTACGAGGTTTCTTCGCTGAACTTCTTCGAAATATCAAAGTAGAGACCATCGAAGAGCGATTGATGGCTCGAATAGATCGTGAGCTCGAACAGGCGAATGCGTGATGAGCACTATTTTAAAGAGCGAATTAACCCCTGGAGTGCCAAAGCTTGTGATGGTCGATGGTGTTCCTGTTTGTGTCGCGTTGTTTGAAGATCAGGTTTATGCAATCGGCGATACCTGCACCCATTCAGATGCATCACTTAGTGAGGGCGAGATGAATGGGCCACTTATTGAATGTTGGCTTCACGGAGCTGAGTTTGATATCCGAACCGGCGCTGTAGCTACTCCACCTGCAACTGCGCCAGCAACAAAATTTCATGTCACTATCGATGGTGAAAACATCACCATTTCAAAGAACTAGCCAGAACGAGTCAGAACTAGTCAGACGAGAGAGCGAGAAGAGAGCAATGTCAGTATTAGAGATTAAGAATCTTCAAGTATCAGTGGATACAGAGAACGGTGCGCGCGAAATCCTCAAAGGCGTTGACATCACTATCAAGGGCGGCGAAACCCACGCAATCATGGGACCAAATGGTTCCGGTAAATCCACTCTTGCATATTCAATTGCTGGACACCCTAAATATTCGATTACTGGAGGGAGCGTCACGCTCGATGGCGTCGATGTTCTCGAGATGAGCGTTGACGAGCGCGCACAAGCAGGTCTCTTTCTCGCGATGCAGTATCCAGTTGAAGTTCCGGGAGTCTCAGTCTCCAACTTCCTTCGCACGGCGGCCACTGCGATTCGCGGCGAGGCTCCAAAGGTGCGCACTTGGGTGGGCGAAGTTAAAGATGCGATGAGCGCACTTGGGATGGACCCATCCTTCTCCGAGCGAAATGTGAATGAAGGTTTCTCTGGAGGCGAAAAGAAGCGCCATGAGATCCTGCAAATGGAGTTATTGAAACCCAAGATCGCAATTCTCGATGAAACGGATTCAGGGCTCGACGTTGATGCCCTTCGGATTGTTTCTGAAGGAGTTAACCGAATTAAATCTAAGAGTGACGTTGGAATTATGCTCATCACTCACTACACAAGAATTCTTCGATACATCAAGCCAGATTTTGTGCACGTCTTTGCCGGCGGCAAAATTGTGGAACAGGGCGGCGCGGAACTTGCAGATCGCTTAGAGGCGCAAGGTTATGCGGAGTACACGCGTAGCTAATGTCTTCCTTTGATGTCACCACGTTGCGAGAGGATTTCCCTATCCTCTCACGGCTGGTGCGCAACGGAAAGAAATTAATTTATTTAGATAGTGGTGCCACTTCACAGAAACCTCGAGTAGTGATCGATGCGGAACGAGAATTTTATTTTCATCACAATTCAGCAGTGCACCGCGGCGCACACCTTCTTGCCGAAGAAGCTACTGATGCCTTTGAAGGCGCTCGCTCCAAAGTTGCGAACTTCCTCAACGCGGACACAGAAGAAATTATCTTTACTAAGAGCGCAACAGAATCGATTAATATCGTTTCCTATGGTTTCCTCAACTCAAGTTTAGGCCTATCTGGCAAGCTTGATAAAAGGTCACCCTTTTTTATTGATAGCTCAAAAAATATCGTTGTTTCCGAGCTCGAGCATCACGCCAACTTATTACCTTGGCAGCATCTTGCCGAAAAAACAGGGGCAGAACTTCGCTGGCTTTCCGTTACAGAAGAAGGCCGGCTTGATTTAAGTAATCTAGAGAGCGTAGTTGATGGCAACACTGCAGTAGTTGCAATAACCCATCAGTCAAATGTCACTGGAGCGATTACAGATTTAGCACCAATCACTGCTCGCGCTCGAAAATTTGGCGCAATTATTCTGCTCGATGCATGCCAATCTGTTCCCCACATGAAAGTAAATATCAATGAGCTTGATATTGATTTTCTGGCTTTCTCCGGACACAAGGCCCTTGGCCCAACGGGAGTGGGAATACTCTGGGGAGCAAGCGCGTTGTTAAAGCAAATGCCGCCGATGCTTACTGGTGGTTCGATGATTGAAAGTGCAACTATCAGTACTGCGCGTTATGCAGCGCCGCCGAAACGTTTTGAGGCAGGAGTGCCAAACATGGCGCAAGCTGTTGGTCTGGGCGCTGCCATTGATTACTTAACGGCAATCGGAATGAATCAGATTCACGCTCACGAAAGTGCACTTACCCAGCGGGCCATCGACGGACTCTCCGCTATCCCGGGTTTAACAATTGTTGGACCCAAAGATATGAAGTTGCGTGGCGGAGCGCTCTCTTTCACTGTTGAAGGAATCCATCCCCACGACTTGGGCCAGGTGCTCGATGACCAGGGGATTGCGGTACGAACCGGCCACCATTGTGCATGGCCGCTAATGCAAGCCTTGCGCGTGCAAGCGACTACCCGCGCCAGTTTCTATTTGTACAACACTTTCGAAGAGATTGATCAGTTGGTTTCTGCTGTCATCGATGCTAAGAAATTTTTTAAGGTTTAGGAATTTAGAATGAGCCTAGAATCCTTATACCAAGAAATCATCCTGGATCACTACAAAAATCCCCATCATAAAGCGCTACATGCGCCCTACGATGTTGAAGTCCATCACAACAACCCAAGTTGCGGAGATGAGGTGACGCTTCGCCTCTCGGTAAGGGATGGCCTTGTAGAGGGTATTTCCTGGATGGGGGTTGGGTGTTCTATCTCGCAAGCGAGTACCTCAATCATGTGCGATTTGGTTATCGATAAGAAGGTCGAAGAGGCTTTAGAACTGGAGCGACTCTTCCTTGAGCTAATGCAGAGCAAAGGGAATTTTCTGGGAGATGTCGAGGTTTTAGAGGATGCTGTCGCGCTATCGGGCGTGGCCAAGTATCCGGCTCGAGTAAAGTGTGCACTGTTGGGGTGGATGGCTTTTCGTGATGCCGCCATTCGTAATTGGAAATAGCAGGGATAGCAGGGAGAACAGAGAGAGTGGAGAGAGAGCATGAGCACATCGATTGAAGACCTCACGGAGGCAATGAAAGATGTTGTCGACCCTGAATTGGGAATCAATGTTGTTGATCTTGGCCTGGTCTATGGCATCACTCTCGATCCATCAAATATTGCCGTTCTTGATATGACTCTTACATCTGCCGCTTGTCCATTAACCGATGTGATTGAAGACCAAACAAAGCGCGCCCTCGATGGGCTCGCTGACGATGTTCGAATCAATTGGGTGTGGATGCCACCATGGGGACCAGACAAAATTACTGATTCTGGTCGAGAGCAACTACGCGCTCTCGGTTTCACTGTTTAGTTTCTGCAGACACTATGACATCGCAGGCGCCATGGATGATGTATCGATCCATGACGCAAGATCAATCAGTTAAGAATACAAAACTCAAACCTGGCACTTTAAAGCGGATCATCTCTTTCGCAAGCCCTTATAAAAAAGCCGTCACATTCTTTCTTCTCACGGTTATTATCGATGCGATTCTTGTTATTACAACACCGCTCCTTCTGTCACGTTTAATAGATGACGGCGTAATCCCCAAAAATGGTGGCGTGGTTACTGTCATTGCCTTTGCAATCGCTGGCCTGGCTTTACTTGATGCGCTAATGAATATCGTCGGACGTTGGTTTAGTTCGCAGATTGGCGAAGGCCTAATCTTTGATTTACGTTCGCAGGTTTTTGAACATGTACAGCGACAATCAATTGCGTTCTTTACACGGACCCAAACTGGAGCATTAATATCTCGACTGAATTCTGATGTCATTGGCGCGCAACAGGCATTCACATCAACCCTTGCGGGCGTAGTTTCAAATGTCCTTTCGCTCGCTCTAGTCTTAGGAGCGCTTTTCTATCTTTCATGGCAGATTACTTTGATCTCGCTAATTCTCGTACCTATTTTCCTGCTGCCTTCTCGAATGATGGGTCGAAAAATCCAAGGTTTAACAAGAGATTCGATGAATGGTAATGCTGAGATGTCGGGGATGATGAATGAGCGCTTCAATGTAAGTGGAGCGCTACTAGTCTCACTTTATGGTGATGGTCGGAGCGAAGGAGCTTCGTTTCGAGGAAAGGCGCGCAAAGTCGCTGATATCGGCATCAAAATAGCGCTCGCGAATCGCATTTTCTTCATTGGATTAACGCTAGTTGCATCGATCTCGACTGCAATTGCTTATGGTCTTGGAGGCCATCTTGCAATTGCGGGAACAATTTCGGTGGGCAAGCTTCTGGCAATCGCAGCGCTACTTGCAAGGTTGTACGGACCGCTCACGGCGCTCTCTAACGTTCGAGTCGATGTGATGACGGCTCTAGTCTCTTTTGAGCGGGTCTTTGAAGTTCTCGATTTGCAACCGATGGTGACATCGCCAAAAAACCCAAAACCATTTCCTTCGAAAATGGAATTACATTTTGCAGGTGTCGATTTTTCCTATCCCAAAGGGGCGGATGTTTCACTGGCCTCTCTTGAAGTAGTAGCAAAACCTGATCAAGGAGCAAATGAACAAATTTTGACAGGCATTGAATTTTCAGCGGCCGAAGGCGAGATGATTGCTCTTGTCGGCCCCTCTGGAGCAGGAAAAACAACAATCATCTCTTTAATACCCCGACTCTATGATGTGACGTCAGGAGCTATCACTCTTGGAGATGTAGATATTCGATCGCTTGATCTCAACGAACTCCGCCAGACAATTGGCGTTGTTACACAAGATGCTCACCTCTTTCACGACACAATCGAGGGAAATCTCCGGTATGCCAAACCACAAGCGACAGATGACGAACTAGAGCGAGCGTGTGAACTGGCACAAATTTGGGAGCTCGTAAGCTCACTACCAGAGGGCTTGGCGACGATGGTGGGTGAGCGTGGCTATCGCCTTTCGGGAGGCGAAAAAGCACGACTGGCTATTGCCAGGTTAATTTTGAAAGATCCAAAGATTGTCCTACTCGATGAAGCGACCGCGCATTTGGATACCGAAAATGAAGCGTTGGTGCAAAGAGCTTTCAAAGAGGTTCTAAAAAACCGAACGAGCATTGTGATCGCCCATCGTCTTTCCACGGTTAGAGATGCGGATCAAATTCTTGTATTAGAGCAAGGGCAAATTATCGAACGAGGTAGACACGAGCAGTTGCTTGCCAAGCAAGGGCTTTACGCTGAGTTGTATCAACGCCAATTTTCAGAGTGAGCGTTCACCTCTATAAAGCGCTAAGCGAGTTCCCGCTATAAGTAGAGCAAATAACCACCACTGAATTGCGTACGCCAGATGAGGTCCCGTTCCTGGAGGTGTAAGCGGTGTGATTTGTAGATTTCCCAACGCATTACCGCCAGATTCTTTATTTAGCTTGAGATATGCAAAGAAGGTTTCTCCTGAATAAATCTTTTGTAGAGATGGTTCGTCAATTCTCCCGATGCGAGGAGCGGGCAGCGCAAAGAAAACTCCCTTGGACTCCGCTACATCATCATATTTTTTTAAGATACCCGCGATAGCGAGGTTGCCGGAAGGGGGTTCGGGAATCGAGATATCCGTAGCGGCACTTTTATTTGTTTCGATCCATCCTCGATCCACCCAGATGGGAGGAATCTCCTCATCTGTGGGAATGAAAAGCGAGAGTACTTCTAATCCGTATCTCTCTTGAAAGTAATGTCCACGAAATAGCGTCTGTGCTTTTTTATCGTAACTTCCCGTGATGGTTACTTTCATCCAAGGGTGTGCAGATTTTTGATTCTCGCTAGTAAGTGAAATTGGTTTCTCGTCAAGCGCCGAGTTAATTTCTGTAGTCAGTTGATGTCGAAATTCATATCTATCAAATTGCCAAAATCCAAGACGTACGCAGAGTGCGATTGCTACCAAGCAGGCAAGAGTGAAAAGAAGCGAGCTAGTTCGACTCTTCCGTGCCATGCTTAATACTAGTAATAGGCGTTCCGTTCGAGCCACCAATTGCTCGCTTGTTGAATCGACTGAGCGACTCAGGCCGCGTAATCGTCTCTCGTCCCGCATTTGCAACAATTACTGCAATGTAGGGGACGACTACTGCTCCAGCTAAGGTGAACCAACGCCATGGGTTTGGCAGAAATATCGTGGCGATAAAACAAGCTGTTCGGAACATCATCGAGTAGAAGTATCGAATCTGTCGGGCTCGTTGATCAACAGTTAACGAGGGCTGGGCATCGGTAATTGAGTGAATCTCACCGTCGCGCTTAGCCATACCGCTACGGTAGAGAGAATTCCCACTCTTCGCATTATTTAGCAATATCCGAGCGATATCGGGTGGTCTTTATCGCCGAATAGCGCCTTGATACGCGCCAGTAGCCGAATTTGGAGATACCTTTTTCCTTGTGGGAGAGAGAGAGCACGAGCCCAGAGTTGTCTTCATCACAGGTGGCAACCGTGGCATTGGAGCGGCTATCGCCGAGCGGTTCGCCAAATCTGGAGATCGGGTCGTCGTCGGTCATCGAACGAGCAACCCACCAGATTTTTCAGCGCGCATAGCATCTATCAATGTGGATGTGCGCGACTCCGCGACGTTGGATGAGGCATTTGCGATGATTGAAGGTGCGCTCGGTCCGGTGGAGGTACTCGTTGCCAATGCAGGCATCACTCGCGACAATTTAATACTTCGCATGAGCGACGAAGATTTTGATGAGGTAAGCGAAACTAATTTTGGCGGGGCATTCAAAACGGTTAAGCGAGCAGCAAAAGGAATGCTTAAACTTAAGCGGGGCAGAATCATTTTTATTGGATCAGTCGTGGGATTACTTGGTAGCGCCGGGCAAAGTAATTATGCAGCAACCAAATCTGCGCTGGTGGGACTTGCCCGATCACTTGCTCGAGAGCTTGGTTCACGCAGCATTACGGCAAATGTCATTGCTCCGGGATTTGTTGAGACAGATATGACCGATGGACTCTCACAAGAGCGAAAGAATGAAATCGCAGGAGCGATACCGCTAGGACGATTTGCAACTGCCCAAGAGGTCGCTGAAGTTGCTTTCTTTCTGGCATCAGGTAACGCAAGTTACATCTCTGGCGCGGTTATCCCGGTAGATGGTGGATTAGGAATGGGGCATTGATGACGACGCGACAGGGATTAGTTCAAGGAAAATGTTTTCTGGTGACTGGCGTACTCACCGACCAATCAATTGCTTTTCATATCGCTCGATTAATTCAAGAGGAAGGTGGCGAGGTAATTCTCTCGTCATTTGGCAGAGCGATGAGTATTACGCAACGGATTGCCGGAAGATTGCCGCGAGTAGCTCCGGTTATTGAACTAGACGTGACGAACAAGGCGCATCTTGATGGCCTCAAAGAAGCAATTAGTCAGCACCATCAAAAACTTGATGGCGTAGTGCACTCGATTGGATTTGCACCGGAAAGTGCACTCGGTGGCAACTTTCTGCACACCTCCTGGGATGATGTCGCTATCGCGCTGCATGTCTCCGCATATTCGCTCGCCTCTTTGACAATGGCAACGAAAGATTTAATGAGTTCGGGTGGTTCGGTGGTAGGAATGGATTTCGATGCAGCAGTTGCTTGGCCACAATATGACTGGATGGGCGTGGCGAAAGCTGCGCTGGAATCAGCAACGCGATATCTGGCACGCGATCTCGGTAAGGAAAATATCCGAGTGAATTTAATTGCGGCCGGGCCAATTAAGACTATGGCGGCAAAGTCGATACCAGGTTTCGCAGAGTTTGAAGAGGTATGGAACGCCAGAGCCCCTTTGCACTGGGATATATCTGATCCAGTGCCGGCAGCAAAGGGCGCGGTAGCTCTCCTCTCGGATTGGTTCCCAAAGACCACTGGCGAGATCATCCATGTGGATGGCGGTGTGCACGCAGTAGGGGCTTGAGAGGAGAAATCCTTGGATACTTGGGGGATTGGCGCCCCTCCGCTGCCCTGCGCTACCCTTTAGCCCTCCTTGAGCAATCAAGGAAGCGCAAAGAGGAGCCAACGCTCCCACCTCTAGCCCGCACCAGGGCTCTTCGAGGTCCACGTCCGGCTTCACCATCATGTGTGGAGCAGGTTTGGGACGGTTTCTCCTTGCGAAGCAATGTCATAGGTAATTCGACGAACGACGAACTACTCATAAGGAGAACACATCAGCGCAGAACCTCGCATCAATGATCTCATTCGCGTTCCAGAAGTCCGATTGATTGGACCTAATGGTGAGCAGATTGGGGTAGTGGCAATCGATCAAGCAATTCGCATGGCAGAAGAAGTCGGTCTTGACCTAGTTGAAATTGCTCCCGATGCACAACCACCAGTTTGCAAAGTGATGGATTTCGGAAAGTACAAATACGAAATCGCTCAGAAAGCGCGGCTAGCTCGGAAGAACCAGACACATGTCGTGGTGAAAGAGATGAAGATGCGCCCAAAGATAGATACCCACGATTACGAGACTAAGAAAGCTCACATCGAACGGTTCCTTCTTGGCGGAGACAAGGTCAAAGTAACGATGATGTTCCGAGGCAGGGAGCAGGCTCGTCCTGATACTGGCTTCAGAGTTTTACAGAAACTCTCCGAAGATGTTGCTGCAATTGCCACTGTTGAGTTTGCACCCAAACTTGATGGAAGAAACATGGTCATGGTCCTCGCGCCCACAAAGCGCAAGGGCTCAAACTGAATAACTAAACCAGATAACACGAAGTGAGGAAGCTATGCCAAAGATGAAGACGCACAGCGGCGCAAAGAAGCGCTTTAAGCTGACCGGAAGCGGAAAAATCAAACGCGAGCGAGCCGGAAAGCGCCATCTACTAGAGGGCAAATCTTCTCGTCGCACCCGTCGCCTATCGGGAGATGTAGTGGCCAATGAAGCGACAAGCAATACGGCAAAACGCCTACTTGGTTTGAAGTAAAGGAGAGCAATAATGGCAAGAGTCAAGCGCGGTGTTCATGCCGCAAAGAAGCGTCGAACCACACTTGAGCGGGCGAGCGGATATACCGGCCAACGCTCAAGGCTCTTCTCACGAGCAAAAGAGCAAGTTACCCACTCAATGGTTTATGCGTTTAATGATCGTAAAGATAAGAAGGGTCAGTTCCGACGCCTTTGGATCACACGCATCAATGCGGCAGCGCGTGCAAACAACATGACGTACAACCGCTTTATGCAAGGGTTAAAAGTTGCGGGAATCGATGTCGATCGTCGCGTTCTCGCCGACATGGCAGTGAACGATCCGGCAGCATTTACCGCACTCGTTGAGGTAGCGCGAAAGAACGTTGTCCTCTCCTAACGAAGTTATTAAGAGCCTTCATTCGAGCCACGTTGCTCGCGTGAAGGCTCTTCATGCATCTAAGGGGCGAAAAGCGGCGAAACAATTTATTGCTGAAGGCCCAGCTGCGCTCGAAGCGGCGCTCAGATCGAAGAGATTTCCTATTGTCAACCTTTATGTAACGGAAACTGGTGCCGAGCTTTTATCTCAATCGGCGCAATCGACTCAATTGACTCAATCGATACTGGCGAAAGCAATTTATCTCTCTGAAAAAGTTATGGCATCAATTTCAACCGTCGAATCTGCTCAAGGCATTCTGGCAATCTGTTCGAGCGAAGAACGACTAAACGAAGAAGAGATTTATAAGAAGAACGCGCTTCCACTTATATATTGTTTTGAAGTTAACGATCCGGGGAATTTAGGCACAATAATTCGAACTGCCGATGCGCTTGGGGCTGCCGGTGTTTTGTTATCTCCGGGGAGCGCGGATCCATTTTCTCCAAAAGTGGTGCGAGCCACTGCCGGATCTTTATGGCATATACCGCTGCTGCGTGAGGTTGATATTGCACGTGCGATCGAAGAATCCCGAGCGCATGGAAGAAAGATTTATGCCACCGATGGCCAAGGCGCGACAACCCTGCCCGAAGTTAGCGGCGAAGACGCGCTGTGGATATTTGGCAATGAAGCTCGAGGCTTAACGAGTGAGATCACTGCACTTGCCGATGAAGTCGTCGCCATTCCAATGCGCGGAAGGGCCGAAAGTCTAAATTTGGCGACCGCCGTGGCAATCACCCTCTTCCACGCCAATTCTTAATCGAACGCTAGAATTCCGTAATGCCCGAGAATCTTCGACAACTCATAGCGACGGCGCAAAGCGCTTTTGCTGATGCTCAGGATCTCGTTCAATTTAAGAGCGCTCGTTTGGCGCACTTGGGCGATAAATCACCAATTGCTCTGGCTAACCGCGAACTTGGTTCGCTCCCTCCCGAAGAGAGGGCAACGCGTGGTCAAGAAATCAATGCGGTCAAAAATGAGATAACTGCACTAGCCCTTGCGCGAGAGAGCGAATTAACTCGCTTGCGTGATGAACGAATATTGATCGAAGAGCGGGTAGATGTAACCCTCCCTACGAGAGTAACCCAGCGAGGCGGACTCCATCCTTTAACTATTCTGCGAGATGACATTTCTGATTTATTTATCGGGCTCGGGTACGAAGTAGCTGAAGGTCCAGAGTTGGAATCCGAGTGGCTCAATTTTGATGCCTTAAATATCCCCGCAGATCATCCAGCCCGGACGATGCAGGACACATTCTTCATTGAACCTTTATCTTCAAGATTAGTTTTGCGCACCCATACTTCGCCTGTACAAATTAGAACAATGTTAGATCGCACGCCGCCGATTTACGTTATTTGCCCGGGGCGAACCTTCCGTTCGGATGAACTTGATGCCACGCATACACCAGTTTTCAATCAGGTAGAGGGTTTGGTCATTGATAAAGGAATTACGATGGCTCACCTCAAGGGCACGCTCGACCACTTTGCCACTTCAATGTTTGGCGAGGGAATTACAACGCGTCTTCGTCCCTCTTTCTTTCCTTTTACCGAACCGAGCGCTGAAGTAGATATTCGCTGTTTTGTCTGTCGCGGTGAATTAGAAGAGTGTCGAACCTGTAAAGGTGAAGGCTGGGTCGAATGGGGCGGTTGCGGCATGGTCAACCCCAAAGTGCTCATCGCGTGCGGAGTAGATACAGCGCAATACTCAGGCTTTGCATTTGGAATGGGATTAGAACGAACATTGATGTTTCGACATGGAATTACTGATATGCGTGAAATTGTCGAGGGCGATATTCGCTTTACTACTCAATTTGGAGTTGGGCGATGAAAGTTCCTCTCTCGTGGATTCGCGAATTTGTTCCGCTTCCTTCCGATGTTCAAACACAGGTGATTGTGGACCGTTTAGTTGGTCTAGGTTTTGAAGTAGAAGGCGTGCAGGATCTTCGTAAGGAGATACATGGCCCCATTCACTTTGCGGAAGTTCTTGAAATTGAAGAAATCAAAGGTCAGAAGAAGCCGATTCGTTATGTGAAAGTTGCTGCTCAAGATGAGAGATACGTTATTTGCGGTGCGCAGAACTTCAAAGTAGGAGATTTGGTAGTGCTAGCTCTACCTGGTGCGCTCCTTCCTGGAAATTTTGCAATCTCAGCGCGTGAAACGTACGGAAAAATCAGCAATGGCATGATTTGCAGCGCCCGTGAACTTGGAATGGGTGAGGATCATTCAGGAATCATCGTGCTTGATCCCTCACATCATGGCGTCGCTCGAGGCGCTGATGCGATCGCTTTATTAAATCTCGATGATGTGATTTTAGATATCTCCGTTAATCCTGACCGCGGCTATGCCATGTCTATTCGAGGAATTGCTCGCGAAATCGCTCTTGCATTCAATCTTCCTTTCAAAGACCCCATCACTCTCGCACCTGAATTGCCGGCAAGCAGTACTGGTGAAGTTATTCAACCGGCCATTGAGGCAGGCGCCGATTACATAGTTTTGCGAACAGTCGAATCAGTTAATGTGAACGCGCTTGTTCCGCTCTGGATGGTACGACGTTTGCAAATGGCGGGAATGCGATCTATCTCGCTGGCGGTTGATATCACAAACTACATAATGCTCGAATATGGACAACCACTACATGCCTTTGACCGAAAGAAAATTTCTGGAACTCTCAAAGTGCGCCGCGCTGGTACAACAAAGAACCTGACAACACTCGATGGCCAAGAGCGCCCATTACACGAGAATGATTTACTCATAGCTGATGATGCAGGAGCGCTCGCACTAGCTGGAACAATGGGTGGTTTGAATTCGGAAGTCACGGCCGAAACAACATCCATAACAATTGAAGCGGCTCATTTTTATCCAGCAGATGTGGCCAAGAATGCTCGAGCCCATAAGTTGTCGACTGAAGCATCACGTCGTTTTGAGCGAGGCGTGGATTCACATTTACCACCTGTCGCATCAGCGCGTGCAATTGAGTTATTAAGCACTCTTGGTGGCGGTGTTTATGTTGGCAGCGCAAGCGATGGGGCTCCAGCGGCGCTTCCAGCAATTCCATTTGCTCCTACATATGTTTCCGAGCTAATTGGTGGCGAGTATTCGCATGACGTGGTCTTGGGCGCCTTGGAACAAATTGGCGCGCACGTAGAGAAAAATAAAGATTTATGGTCAGTCACACCACCTTCTTGGCGTCCTGATTTGGAGATGAGTGCAGATCTTGTAGAAGAGGTAGCGCGAATTGAGGGATACGAAAAAATTCCATCAATCTTGCCGCAATCTCCATTGAGTAGGGGACTTACTCCGCTACAAAAAAGACGACGTCGTATCGCGCAATACTTAGCCGATCGCGGATTACTTGAGGTTCAAACTTATCCTTTTATTAGTCCTGAGACGATTGAATTAATGGGCTTTAAGGGCGCTCGTGCGCGAACTTTCAGAATAGCTAATCCAATTTCAGAGAAGGAGCCACTGCTTCGCCCACACATTGCTCCAGGGCTTATTGATGTTGCAGTTCGGAATATGGGGCGCGGCGCAAAATCAATGGCGCTTTTTGAAATAGGCAGCATCTTTCGTGCTCCCGAGAGCGTTCCACCACCTCCTAATCTAGGAACGGATAGACGTCCGAGCGAAGAAGAGATTCAAGAGCTTTATCGAAGCGTGCCAGAACAACTGTTTTGTGTTGGAGTTGTTCTTATTGGTGATGCACAAAGCGATAGTTGGCTGGGTAAAGGACGTTCGTTTCAATGGCAGGATGCTGTCGGCTTAGCTGTAGAAATTATTGAAGTAACAGGACATACCCCTACCGTGCATAAATGTGATTTCATGCCATGGCACCCTGGACGTTGTGCAGAGTTGCGCGTCAATGGCACTGCCTATGGGCACGTTGGTGAGCTACACCCTCGAGTGCTCGCTCATTACGGTCTCCCACCAGGATCGGGCGCGCTTATGGTTAATATCGGTGGAATACCAATGCTTGGCCCCACTCAAGTCTCTCCTTTATCAAATATGGTGCCAACGATTCAGGATGTTGCACTCGTCGTATCAAATGAATGTGAAGTCGCAGATCTCATAAGCGCTCTCCATCAAGGGGGCGGAGAATTCCTGGAGCGAGTAGAGCTCTTCGATCGATACACCGGAAAACCGCTTGCGGAGAACGAAGTCTCCTATGCCTTTACGCTCACCTTCCGGGCACCTGATAGAACTTTGACTGCAGAGGAGGCGGCCTCGCTTCGCGATGGCGCAGTTGCCGCTGCGGCCGCACTGGGGGCTAGGTTACGGAGCTAGTAGCGATTATGCATAAAATTACATAATGGTGTATATTTACACAAATGAAGGCAGCAGTTATTGGAGCCAGCGGATATAGCGGCGGCGAACTTCTTCGTTTGATCGCTGACCATCCCCATTTCACCTGTAGCTCAGCGATTGCGCATACTCAAAAAGGTGAGCAAATTTCATCTGTACATCCGCAGTTAATCGGGGCCTACTCAGGATCGTTCAGCGCATTTATGCCAGAGTTAATAACGGAGGCAGATCTTATTTTCCTGGCGCTACCCCATGGGGAATCAGGAAAGTTAATTACTGAACACTCTGAAATTTTTAAAGGAAAGAAAATTATCGATCTTGGCGCTGATTTCCGCCTGAAATCAAATCAATCATGGGAGAAGTATTACGGGGGAGCACATCCAGGAACGTGGCAATATGGATTACCCGAGTTGCCAAAGACTCGAGAAAAAATTATGGCAAGTGACCGAGTTGCTAATCCAGGGTGTTATGCAACTGCTATTTCCTTGGCGTTGGCGCCATTTTCGCTCATTGGCGAGAAATCTGCGCTAGATGAAGTTGTCGTTACGGCAGCCTCTGGCACAACTGGCGCTGGCCGAAGTGCGAAAATTAATTTAATAGGTAGTGAGGTGATGAATTCAATCTCTGCCTACAAAGTGGGTGGCGTTCATCAACATACGCCAGAGATTGAAGAAGCGATTTCTGCAGTAACAGATCAAAAGGTGCGCCTCTCCTTCACGCCATTATTGGCGCCTTTACCACGAGGAATTATCGCCTCAGTGAGTATTCGTATTTCAAAGAGCAGCACAGAGGAGTTGCACGCTCTATTTTCAAAGTTCTATCAAAATGAAAACTTCATTAAAATTTTGCCAATTGGACAATGGCCACAAACCAATTCGGTATTAGGAAGCAATGGCGCCCACTTGCAGGTCGCCTTTGATGACCACATAGGAAGAGCAGTAGTCGTTGTTGCCATCGATAATCTTGGAAAAGGCGCAGCCGGACAAGCAATCCAAAATGCGAATTTAATCGCTGGTTTTCCAGAAAATGCTGGACTGACTGCCGTGGGTACGAAATGAAGTTTCCCAAGGGCTTTTCGGTAGCTGGACTCGCTGCTGGAATTAAGAAGAGCGGTGCAAAAGATTTGGCACTGATTGTCAATGTTGGAAAGAATAAAAGCGGTGCCGCTGTGTTCACAAAGAATCGCATGACTGCAGCGCCCGTTATCTGGAGTAAGCAGGTCGTAAGCGATGGCCGGATAGATGCGGTGATTATTAACTCTGGCGGAGCTAATGCATGTACGGGAGCTGAAGGGTTTGCTGATACACATAAGAGCGCTGAATTTGTAGCGAAGAAACTTGGAATTTCCGCTTCAGATGTTGCAGTCTGCAGTACTGGCTTAATTGGCGAGCGTTTGCCGATGGAGAAAATTTTGCACGGAATCAATGAGGCTGCAAATCAACTTCTCTCAGAAAGCTGGCCTGACGCAGCTGAAGCGATCATGACCACTGACTCTCATTCAAAAATCGCAAGTCATGAAATTAACGGTGTGCAATTTGTGGGTATCGCAAAAGGCGCAGGTATGTTGGCGCCCGCTTTGGCAACGATGATTTCAGTGCTTGCTACAGATGCCGATGTTAGCTCTGAGCTCCTCCAGTCTGCACTTTCTGAAGCCACCTCTCTTACTTACGATCGCTTGGATTCTGATGGCTGCACGTCAACTAACGATACGGTCATAGCGCTCGCGAGTGGGGAGGGCGGCTCGCTAACCTATGCGGAACTTGTCACTGGATTGACATCTATCTGTCGAAATCTCGCCGATCAGTTGATTGGAGATGCTGAGGGGCACACCAAAGTAATAGCTATCAAAACAATTAATGCTACTTCTGTGGACGATGCGCTAGATATTTCCCGTTCTTGCGCACGCAATAACCTGCTTAAGTGTGCGATTTTCGGAGAAGATCCAAACTGGGGGAGGATTCTGGCGGCTGTTGGAACCTCACACGCCGAGTTCGATCCATTTAATCTCGATGTGAGTATTAATGGAGTTATGGTTGCCAAATCGAGCGCACCATTTCAGGACCGTTCGCTTGTCGATATGAGTAGTTCACGAATTGAGATTGTGATAGATGCCAAGATCGGCAAACATGAGGCAACAATTTTAACGAACGATCTCTCCACGATGTACGTTCATGAGAATTCGGCTTACTCATCATGATTGTTATTAAATATGGCGGCCATGCGATGGTTAACGATGAATTGGCACAATCTTTTGCCCATGATGTAGTCGCGCTCTCAAACAGTGGCGAGAAAGTGGTTGTAGTTCATGGCGGAGGACCACAGATAGATGAGGAACTTAAAGCAAAGGGGTTGAACTCTAGCTCCGTTGCGGGTTTACGAGTAACGACTCCCGAGATGATGAATGCCGTTGAAATGGTTCTCTCAGGCAGGGTGCTTCGTGATGTCACAAATTCATTGATTCAAGCAGGGGGGAAAGCGGTAGGGATTACAGGGCGAGACGCTCAACTCTTAGTTGCGAAACAAATCACAAAGAGCGCTACTGGTGAAGAAATTAATGTAGGGCAAGTTGGGGAGATAGTTGATGTGAATCCACAAATCCTCCATGTATTAATGGATGCCAAATTTATTCCAGTTATCGCACCGGTGTCGGCTGACGAAGCTGGTCGTGCATTTAATGTGAATGCAGATTCCGCTGCCGGGGCAATTGCTGGCGCGCTTCAAGTGGATCGAGCTCTTTTTCTAACAGATGTTCCAGGCTTGTTACGTAACTGGCCGGACCAATCAACGCTAATTTCCAATATCTCTTACGCTGAAGCAAAATCTTTACTTCCGACTCTTTCTGACGGAATGATTCCAAAAGTTGCTGCCTGTCTTCGCGCAATTGAGATGGGAGCAAAGAGCGCTCAGATTGTTGATGGGCGAGAGAAGGGTGCTGTTCAATCAGCGATTGGCAACAACAGTGGGACGGTGTTCACCTCATGAAGCACTGGGATGAAGTATTTATGGCCAATTATGGGACGCCGAGCCTCACATTGGTGAGTGGTTCGGGTAATAAAGTTAAAGATTCAGATGGGAATGAGTACTTAGATTTCTTGGGTGGAATCGCCACCAACATACTTGGTCATGCCCACCCAGCAATTACAACTGCTGTGACGGAACAACTTAATCAATTAACGCATATCAGCAATTTCTATGCCCATCCTCAAGGATTGCGATTGGCAGAAGAACTCCAGTCGTTAGTCGGCGATCAAAGTGCGCGAACTTTTTTCTGTAATTCAGGTGCCGAAGCAAACGAAGCCGCTCTCAAGATATCTCGCTTAACAGGGCGAAAGAAGATCGTAGCTTTTGTAAATAGTTTCCATGGTCGCACTATGGGCGCTCTTTCGATGACCGGACAGAAGAGTAAGCGCGAACCTTTCAAACCTCTTATTCCGCACATTTCATTCTTGCCATATGGCGACGAAAAGGCTCTCAAGCGAGGCATCTCGAGACGGACCGCAATGGTCATCGTTGAACCCATCCAAGGAGAAGCGGGAGTGATCACGCCACCAAATGGATTTTTGCGAAAAATACGTGAACGAAGTGATGAGGTTGGCGCTTTGCTTGCCGTTGATGAAGTGCAGACTGGGATGGGGCGTACTGGCAAGTGGTTTGCCTATCAAAGTGAGGGAATTGCCCCTGACATCATCACCCTTGCTAAAGGTCTTGGCGGCGGATTACCCCTTGGCGCAACAATTGGGCTAGGAAAGGCTGGCCAGCTACTTCAAGCAGGAAGTCATGGCTCCACTTTCGGAGGAAGTCCAACATCTTGTGCAGCGGCTCTCGCTGCGATAAAGGTAATTAAAAGTGAGGGACTGCTTGGCAGTGTTGAAGCCCTTGGCGAAATGCTTAAAAATGAAGGGAGAAAAATTCCCGGAGTTAAAGAGGTACGCGGTAGCGGTCTGTTGATTGGTATCGAACTTCTCAAACCGGATGCTAAAGAAATTCAGAGAGAGTTAGAACATCGACGAATTCTGGTAAATGCTCCCAACCTTTCCACGATTCGAATTGCGCCGGCGTTAATCACAAAAAGAGCCGACGTTATGCATTTCCTCCAAATTCTGAACGAAATTCTTGGTGGACGCTGATGACTGGCGTACTTCATACAAAAATCGCACGACAAGAGCTCATTAAGGAGTGGATTTCCAGCGGATTGATTCACTCACAAGCCGAAGTTGTCGAGCAATTAAAGAAAGCTGGCTTTGTGGTGACACAAGCGACAGCAAGCAGAGATCTTGAAGAGATTGGAGCGCTTCGTGGTCGAGATGGTAAAGGTCAACTGCGCTATCAACTGACATCAGAAAACCAAGAGGAGCCGCTTCACCGAGTGGGAAAATTACTCAATGAGTTACTAGTTCAGATTCAAAGCAGTGGAAACATTTTAGTATTGCGAACTCCACCGGGGGGTGCACAGTTACTTGCTAGCGCGCTGGATCGAGCAACGCGCGCAGGGGTTCTCCATCAGATTATCGGCACTATCGCTGGGGATGACACAGTCATGGTGATTATTAATGATCAATATAAGTCGAGCCAGGTATTAACGTTTCTCTCTTCGCTTGCGGAGGATGTCGATACCGAGAATTTGGATGAAAGCCGGAAGAATAGCGTTGAAAATTTTGAAAAATCTAAGGCAAGAGGGAAGGCGGGCAGATGACTCTGTGGGGAGGTCGATTCACCTCGGCCACATCCGATGCCATGTCGGCGCTATCGCGCAGCGTCCATTTTGACTGGCGACTAGCCCCATATGACATCGCTAGCAGCAAGAGCCATTGCCAAAATTTGGTGAAGAGCAAAACTCTGACTGCTGCCGAAGGAAAGAAAATTAATGCAGCGCTCGATCAGTTGCGAAAAGATATTGAGCGAGGGGCTGTTACGCCAACCGAACAAGATGAAGATTTACACGGAGTCATCGAGCGAGTTCTCATCGACCGCCTGGGAGAGCTTGGTGGGAAACTGCGTGCAGGTCGATCGCGAAATGATCAAATTGCTACAGATCTTCGACTCTATTTGCGTGATGTCTCATGCGAGCTGATTGCTCAAATTATTTCACTCGCGCAGGCTTTTACGGTGCAGGCTAAGCGCCATGAAAATTCATATGTATCGGGTTTTACACACTTACAGCATGCCCAACCAATTGTCTTTGGGCACGAATTGGCAAAGCATGCGCACGCCTTGTTGCGCGATGTGGAACGCCTCGAACAATGGTGGGAACGCACTGGCGTAAGTCCGCTTGGTTCTGGGGCGCTTGCTGGCACGGCGCTCTCTGCCAATCCGGAAGGTGCTGCTAAAAATTTAGGATTTAGCGCTGCTGCAGGAAATAGTATTGACGCCGTTAGCGATAGGGATTTTGCGGCAGAATTTTTATTTATCGCAGCAATGATTGGCATTCATTTATCGCGAATTGGTGAAGAGTGGATTCTTTGGAGCGCCTCTGAATTTGGCTGGGCAAAGCTCTCTGATTCTTTCTCTACAGGTTCATCAATCATGCCGCAGAAAAAAAATCCTGATGTAGCAGAACTTGCCCGCGGCAAGAGTGGGCGATTGGTAGGCAATCTCACCAGTTTACTCGTTACATTAAAGGGATTGCCCTTTGCGTACAACCGAGATCTCCAAGAGGATAAAGAACCGGTCTTCGATTCAATCGATACCTTGCTCTTACTTTTACCCGCAGTTATCGGAATGGTGGAAACCACAGAGTTTGACAGCAAGAAAATGGCCAGTGGTGCAACTACTGGTTTTGCGTTAGCGACAGAAATTGCCGATTACCTCGTTCGCAAAGGGGTTCCATTTTCGAAAGCCCATGACATTTCCGGAAGAGCGGTAACGATGGCTGAGGCGAAGGGGATAACCCTAGAAGAGTTATCACTTGCCGAGTATCAATCCTTGAATAAACTTTTTAGCGCAGATATTTTCAAAGCTTTAACAGTTGAGAGCGCAGTTGCCTCACGTAAAAGTCGTGGCGGTACAGCTCCTGCAGCGCTACGCATCCAGCTCACTGAATTGGGTACCCTTATTTCTGTCGCTAAACGTGCAAATTCAAAGCGAAGTGCACATATGGCGAAGCTTTGGGGCGAAAGTAGCGCCCGAAAAGCCCGAAAAGTAAGTAAGCAGGGGAGCGCACGTGGTTAGTGGTCGCGAATTACTGGAAGATCTTGAGTGGCGCGGTTTGGTTGCGCAAACTACCGATCGCGAAGAGTTGATTAAATCCCTCGACAACGGACCAGTTACGCTCTACATAGGTTTTGACCCTACTGCTGCGAGCTTGCACATCGGCAGCCTCGCCGTACTTCTTGTTCTCAAACGATTTCAATTAGCAGGCCATCGTCCGATCGCTCTTGTTGGTGGGGCTACCGGTTTGGTAGGCGACCCGAGTGGCAAGTCGGAGGAGCGAACGCTCAATGATGAGAGCGTGGTCGCTAGTTTCGTGGCAAAAATCAGAAAACAAGTAGAGCCATATTTAGACTTTAACGAATCAAAATCTGGCGCGCTGGTAGTGAACAATCTTGATTGGACCGCACCACTATCTGCTATTGCGTTTTTGCGCGATATCGGAAAGCATTTCAGCGTTAATCAAATGCTTGCCAAAGATTCAGTCTCTTCCCGATTAAATGCGAATGGAATCTCTTACACAGAATTTTCCTACCAAGTTCTACAAGGATTTGATTTCCTCGAACTCTACCGTCGCCACAACTGCACGTTGCAGATAGGTGGAAGTGATCAGTGGGGGAATATCGTTGCTGGCCTTGATCTTATTCGTAAGGTTGAGCAGGGAGCTGGCCACTGCTTGACTATTCCTTTAGTAACAAAATCTGATGGAACAAAGTTTGGCAAAACTGCATCTGGAACCATTTGGCTTGATGCCGAACTTACCTCGCCGTATGCGCTCTACCAATATTGGCTTGGCGTTGATGATCGAGATGTCATTTCCTATATCAAGATATTTACCTTTGCCTCTCGCGAGGAGATTGCAACTCTTGAGAACGAAGTCGCAACTAATCCAGGTGCGCGAACTGCTGCACGCTTCTTAGCGCGTGATGTGACCACTCGAATTCACGGGCATGAGGCAATGGAGAAAGTAGAAGAGGTTTCTAAAGCTCTCTTTGGCCAAGGAGATCTCGTTTCCGTTGATGGGGCTACCTTGCAGGCTGCAGCGCACGCTCTTCCGAACACCCTTTTCAGCGAAGGCCTTCTTGCGGTGGACGCGTTTACGCTCACCGGCTTATGTGATTCCAAATCGGCCGCCCGCCGCTTGATTAAGGAGGGCGGGGCCTACGTCAACAACGACCGCATCCCCGATGAGAGCGTAGTTTTAGAAAAAAGCCAATTAATAAAGGGTAATTTGATTTTACTTCGTAAAGGTAAACGCGAACTTGGGGCGGTTTTAGCGAAATAACCCCGTTTCGCCACCAAAAAAGGGTGAAACCGCTGGTTAGGCAGCTCGGGCAGGGGTCAGGGGGGCCCGATTTGACCCCCTTGCCCGCGAGGGCATAATCTTTCCCCCTCGCTGAGAAGCGGACAGAAAACGGGTAAACCGCACCTGGCCGTTCAGCACACTTCCTCTCGATTAGCTTGGCGCTTTCGTGTCTTGCATCGAATATGAAGTGAGCCCTCATCCCAACATGAGAATGTTTAGTTGAGTGCGCATCCGTACCTTGAGAACTCAACAGCGTGCCATAAAGTCAATGCCAATTTTTAACTCGTCGGCATTCTTTTTGCGCTGCGCATTTATGTGTGCAGTACTTTTGAGAGTGTCAACGATTCCTTTGGTAGAAGACAAATAACGACAGTTGTTTGACTCTGCTAGGCAAACAAACCAAAAGAATTTTTGGAGAGTTTGATCCTGGCTCAGGACGAACGCTGGCGGCGTGCTTAACACATGCAAGTCGAGCGATGAAGTCTCTTCGGAGATGGATTAGCGGCGAACGGGTGAGTAACACGTGAGGAATCTGCCCTTCACTTTGGAATAACTCCGGGAAACCGGAGCTAATACCGGATATGAACTCTGGCGGCATCGCCGGAGTTGGAAAGTTTTTCGGTGAAGGATGACCTCGCGGCCTATCAGCTTGTTGGTGAGG
>Ga0192647_100396_pt1 | contig 30968 bp, 31 predicted proteins | sample LauGreFa1BDMLBSN_2_FD_133046 | JGI IMG/M metagenome (GOLD analysis project Ga0192647, IMG submission 133046) | Freshwater lake microbial communities from Lake Michigan, USA - Fa13.BD.MLB.SN - reassembly | ecosystem: Environmental > Aquatic > Freshwater > Lake | place: Lake Michigan, USA... | reverse complement strand
AACACAAAGTTGCTCAATACTAGCAAGCTGATTTGTTCATATTCGATGTCAATGTTTTTATTCTGTAGGGAAATTGCTTTAATTACGATGTAGAGATAATCATCAAACTCTTCAAATTTAGGTCGTTGATGAGTATTAAGAATATCTTCAAGTACCAATGGATGGATATCAAAATAGTGACCTATTGCTTCAATAATGGAAATATCTTTTAGGCCATCAATAATTACCCATGTTATGGCATCACTTGCTTTCAAGGGCAATAATTCTTCAATTGAATAAATGGTTTGTTTTTTTAAAGTAGATTCATTGTAATTGATTACAGAAATGACGTGTTCATGTGGGTGTGCCTCACCAACATGAACTAAGGTGCCTGGTGCTAGACCTGATTTATCAGAAGCAAAGCTGAACGATTCAGACATGGGTTATCCTTTAAAATAGAGTTGGCTAGTTTTGCTGCCTTAGTTATGGAGAGTGGACGGGCTGTTTGGAAAGTCCCCCTGCTTGTTCTTTTACCAATTTAGGAATTAGATAGCCGGGTAGCATGGCTTGTAGTTTAGTGATTATTGCAATCGCTGAAGATTCTGATACCTCAAAATGTCCAGTTCCTGTGGCTTTATCCAGTAAATGCAAATAATAAGGGATAACGCCGTGACTAAATAGTTGTTCACTTAAATTGCTCAGCACAGTTACATTATCATTTACTCCTTCTAATAATACTGATTGATTGAATAATGTAATATCTTTATTTTTAAGTAAATTAAAACCAGCAATAACACGATCGTTTATTTCATTGGCATGGTTACAGTGGATGACAATGATAATTTGTTTTGTGCTTTGCACTAAAATGTTGGTTAATTCATTAGTGATTCGGGCTGGCAAAACAATAGGAAGTCTCGAATGTATTCGTATTCGTTTTAAATGTTTGATGACATTCAATTGATCAAAAAGCTGCATCAATCTTGCATCATTAAGTAGTAAAGGATCGCCACCGCTTAAAATCACTTCTGATATGTCAGGGTTATCATGAATAAATTGGATAGCTTTGTTTTCATCTTGTTTCCCAAGTTGAAGGTCTTGATAAGGGAAGTTGCGACGAAAACAATAACGGCAGTTAATGGCACAACTACCCGTGTTAATAAACAAAACTCGACCATGATATTTATGTAGAACACCAGTTTGAGAGACTGAAAGAAGATCTCCTACGGGGTCGCTGTTATAGCCGGGATAAAAAATCAGTTCATCTTTAATGGGTAGAACTTGTCGTAATAAAGGATCGTTCGGCTCTCCTTTTTGCATGCAGGCGGCAAAGCTTAAAGGTACACGCAGTGGAAAATTTTTAGCGGCAGTAACTGAAGTGGGTAATTCATTCAGTGGCAATTCCAAATAATTGCATAAATCTTCAATATTATTAAAGGCTTCAGCAAGTTGTTGTTGCCAGGTTTTGGTAAAGTGCAGGGCTTCGCTAAGTTGTTCTGGCATGAAAGTTATCATTATAAGTTTCTATCAATTGTGGCCTCCATTATAATGGTTAAGTTTTATATTGTTTGTCATCTTGAGGATAAAATGGCCAGTTATAGTACCAATGAATTTAAATCCGGGTTAAAAGTCATGTTGGATAATGACCCCTGTGCAATTATTGAAAATGAGTTTGTAAAGCCTGGTAAGGGGCAAGCTTTCAATAGGGTAAAAATTAGAAACCTTAAAACAGGCAGAGTGATAGAGAGAACCTTTAAGTCAGGGGATTCTCTGGAAAGTGCCGATGTCGTCGATGTTGCAATGCAATATCTTTATAGCGATGGTGCGTTTAGGCATTTTATGGTGCCAGATACTTATGAGCAGTATCAGTGTGATGAAAAAACGGTAGGTGATGCCAGTAAATGGCTTAAAGATCAGGACTCTTGTACGGTTACTTTATGGAATGATTCGCCACTTTTGGTTACACCTGCCAATTTTGTTGAGTTAAGTATTGTGGAAACAGATCCTGGCGTTCGTGGTGATACTTCTGGCGGTGGCGGCAAGCCGGCTACGTTGGAAACGGGTGCGGTGGTTAGAGTGCCATTATTTGTGCAGTTAGGTGAAGTTATTAAAGTTGATACTCGAACGGGTGAATATATCTCTCGTGTAAAAGAATAATGCTTAAAGAGTGGCAGCCAACCTGTTCTAAGGAAGCGCTGCGAATAAGAGCACAAGTACTTGCGGACATAAGAAGTTTTTTTTTAGTAAGAGATGTATTAGAAGTAGAAACGCCGCTACTTGGCCATGGGTGTGGAACTGATCCCCAGTTAGATTTTTTTACTACTGAGTATGGTTGCTCTCCCGAAGAGGATCGGTTGTTTTTGCAAACTTCACCTGAGTTTGCCATGAAACGCTTGCTTGCTTCCGGAAGTGGCAGTATCTATCAAATATGCAAGGCATTTAGAAATGGAGAGTCAGGGCGCTTTCATAATCCTGAATTTACTCTACTTGAATGGTATCGGTTAGGCTTTACATTGTCTGAATTAATGGATGAGATCGAGGAGTTATTGACGATTTTATTTAAAGGGCATAAGCATTTATGCTACCCGCAACGATTCAGTTATGAGGACATATTTCTTCGTCATACGGGATTAAACCCCTTGAGATTTTCATATACAGACTATTGTGATTATGCATTGAGAGTCGGAACTCCTGATGCAGTGACGTTATGTGGATATGATCATAATTTATGGCTGGATTTTATATTTAGCCATCATATCCAGTCGTTATTGGGGCAAAATGCTATTTGCATGATCTATGGATATCCTGCAAGCCAGTCTTCCTTGGCCCGTATTAACAGAAGTAACTCAGAGATTGTCGATCGCGTAGAAGTCTTTATTAATGGGATTGAGTTAGGTAATGGCTATTATGAATTAACTGATGCGCAAGAGCAGTCTGCTCGGTTTGATCGGGAAATTACTTGCAGGCAGGAAAGAAAGCTTCCTACTGTAGTTAAGGATAAGCATCTCATTGCGGCTCTTGAGGAAGGTTTGCCTGAATGTTCGGGCATGGCCATAGGGCTGGATCGCTTGTTAATGCTGTTAACAAGCAATGAAAGAATTGACGATGTACTTAATTTCCCTCTATCTAGGGCTTAAGATATTTCAATGTTTACTGTGTTACAATTCCCCGATTTTTAATTTTAGACTCTGATGTTTTATTTTTAGCCACTTACATGAAATTAACTACTTTTTTTTACTGGCTATTACTGGGGATGCTTATTTCCCTTAGCATTAGGGCTGATGAAGATTTTATTGTTAAGGATATTCAAGTCCGTGGATTGCAACGTATTTCTTTAGGAACTGTTTATAGTTATTTACCTGTTAATGTGGGTGAGAAGTTTTCATTGGATAATGTGTCTCCAGCCATTAAGGCCCTTTTTAAAACTGGTTTCTTTAAAGATGTGTCACTCGAAAGGGAGGGGTCAACTTTAATTGTTAATGTTGTCGAACGACCTTCTATTGCAAAGATAATGTTTGAAGGCAATAAAGATCTCAGTAAAGACGATTTGACCAAGGCATTGGATAAAATTGGGCTTGCTGAAGGCAAAATATTCGACCGGCAAGTGTTGGATAAAGTAGAGCAGGAGTTAACCCGCCAATATCTTAGTCATGGAAAATATGGCTTGAAGATTAAAATAGATGTTTCTAATCTGACCCGGAATCGGGTGGGTATTATGATCAAAATATCAGAGGGGAGGGTTACCAAGATAAAGCAAATTAATATTGTTGGTAATAATGCTTTTGACGAAAAAACACTGCTAAAACAGTTTGAATTAAATACCTCCAATTTACTTTCTTTTTATACCAAGGATGACCAGTATTCGAAGCAAAAATTAGCGGGGGATTTGGAAACGTTAAAGTCTTATTATTTAGATCGTGGATATATCAATTTTTCGGTAGAGTCTACCCAGGTTGCTATTACCCCAGATAAAAAAGATATTTACGTTACTATCAATATTAAAGAGGGTAGTGTCTATACCCTATCTAAAGTTAAGCTTGCCGGTAATTTAATAGTGACGCCTGATCAATTGATTAAATTGGTGGGCATTGGTCCAGGAGAGATTTTTTCCAGAAAAAGTGCGACTGAAACATCAAAAGCTATTCAGGATAGATTAGGCGATGAAGGTTATGCGTTTGCTAACGTTAATATGGTGCCTGAAATTAATGAAGCTGAAAGAACAGTAGAAATGGCTTTTTTTGTTGATCCAGGTAAACGTGTTTACGTTCATCGTATCAATTTTAGTGGCAATGCTAAAACTCGAGATGAAGTATTGCGCAGAGAAATGCGTCAAATGGAAGCTAGTTGGGCCTCCAGTTCAAAAATTGAGCGATCAAAGACGCGTCTTGAGCGATTAGGTTATTTTGAATCAGTTAATGTTGAAACACCACCTGTTGTAGGAACGACTGATCAGATTGATGTTAATTATTCAGTGGTAGAAAAGTCTTCCGGTAATATTTCGGCGGGTGTTGGTTTTTCACAGGTTCAAGGTATCGTATTAAATGCCAATATTGTTCAGGATAACGTGTTTGGCTCGGGTAAACGGGTGAACGTGGCATTTAATAACAGTAGCTATATTACCAGTTATCAATTTGGTTATTTTAATCCATATTTTACGACGGATGGGGTTGGTCAAGGGTATAACTTGGGTTATTCAAAAAGAAATGCGGGTAATATCAACATTGCCAATTACTCTACCGATATTACCAATGCTGGGGTTAATTTTGGAATCCCTTTGAATGAATTTGACCAAGTCCGCCTGGATACCGATGTAAAGCATACATCGCTTCATGATTCTGCATATTCATCGTATGAAATTCAGTCTTTCATAGTCGATCAAGGTAATACTTTCAATACCTTGGGTCAGGGTGCAAGTTGGTCTCACGATACCTTGAACCGAGCAATATTTCCGACTAAAGGCGGCATGCAACGCATATCTGGGTTGATTATGGTGCCGGGTAGTGATTTAGAATATTATAAAATTGGTTATAAGCATCAACAATACTTTCCTCTGGCTAAAGACTTTATTTTTAAGTTGATGGGTGAGGTAGGTATTGGGGCTGGTTATGGTAATACCAGCTCATTACCCTTCTTTGAAAATTATTTTATGGGTGGTACCGGATCGGTGCGTGGCTTTAAGAATAATTCCTTGGGTCCTAGAGATTCCAATGGTTATCCGATAGGTGGATCTAATAAAATAGTGGTTAATGCCGAGGTATTTTTCCCCGTCCCTTTTATGTCGGATACAAAATCCATTCGCTTGGGAACATTTATTGATTCAGGTTCATTGAATGATAGTTTTTCCGTAACGGGCTATCGTACTTCGGCGGGCCTTTCAGGCGAATGGTTGTCCCCTTTTGGGGCTTTGGCTGTAAGTGCCGCCTATCCAATAAATCTTGGCACCTATAGTTACAATACTTACAATCCTTACAATGGCACTGATCCTGGAGAGGTTGTAACTAAAGAAGATCAAACCCAATACTTTCAGTTCAACTTTGGACAAAATTTCTAACAGAAGTTGTTTTAGATTATAGGCTTAATCACTTATAATCTAATTATTGTATAATGCACTAAATTTTAACCTTTTAATTTAAATATAACCGGGAATTTATTTACCAATGAAAAAGAAAATTGCTTTATTTTTAGGACTTTTGTTTGCTGCAAATATCAGTTATGCAGACTTAAAAATTGGTGTGATTAATATGAATGCTGTTCTTGAAAAAACACCCCAGATGGAAAAAGTTAAGAAGCGTTTTGATCAGAAATTTGGATCACGCGGTAAAATGCTGGAATCTCAGCAAAAAGATCTTCAAAGTATGGAAGAAAAAATGACCAAGGATGCGTCTATCATGAGCGATACAGAAAAACGCAACATGGCAAAAGAATTTCAAAATAAAGTACGGGATTTCAAAAAATCTCAGCAAGAATTTAATGAAGATATTAATGCCAATCGTAATGAAGAGTTGGGTAAATTACAGCGTGGAATTGTTGAAGTTGCAGGTGGCATAGCCAAAGAAGAAGATTATGATTTATTACTCCTCTCAGACGTTGTGATTTATAAAAAAGAAACATTTGATATAACAGCACAAGTGGTAAAAAAATTGTCAACGATGACTGAATAATTATTTTTCTAGTTTTAGTCATTGAACATTTTAATTTAACCGAAAAAAGCATTCTTAAAATATGTCTATCAAATTAGATATTTTACAAATACAAGCATTTTTGCCACATCGATATCCTTTTTTATTGGTCGACAAGGTGATTGAATGTGAACCTGGAGTTAGGTTATTAGGTGTAAAAAATGTCACTTATAACGAACCTTTTTTTCAGGGACATTTTCCACAAAAACCTATTATGCCAGGCGTTCTTATTTTGGAGGCCTTAGCACAAACAACGGGTCTTTTGGCATCTGAGACTGCAGGGGACGAATTGGCAGGCATGATTTATTATCTGATTGGTATTGATAAGGCAAAATTCAAAAGGCCTGTTGTGCCTGGTGATCAATTGATGCTGGAAGCAAAGTTTGTTAAAAGCAAACGTAATATCTGGGCATTTGAATGTTGTGCTGAAGTAGACGGTGAGTTTGTCGCAAGCGCAGAAATCAGATGTGCGGCTGTGGTAGATTAATGTTGATTGACTCAACAGCCATAGTTGATAGTCATGCTGAACTGGCCGATGGTGTCTCTATCGGCCCTTATTCTGTGATCGGCGCAGATGTAAAGATTGGTGCGGGAACTGTTATAGGCTCTCATGTTGTTATTAAGGGGCCTACGTCTATTGGTAAGGACAACCGAATTTATCAATTTAGCTCAATTGGTGAAGATCCGCAGGACAAAAAATATGCGGCCGAAATTACTCGACTTGAAATTGGTGATAGAAATACTATTCGAGAGTTTACCTCAATGCATAGGGGTACTCAGCAGGATAATTGTGTTACTAAGATAGGTGATGATAATCTGTTTATGGCTTATACGCATGTGGCCCACGATTGTATTATTGGTAATAATGTAATTATGGCCAATGGGGCATCGTTAGCCGGACATGTTCATCTTAATAATAATGCCATCTTAGGTGGTTTCACTTTAGTGCATCAGTTTACTCAGGTGGGCCAATACAGCTTTGCTGCTATGGGAAGTGCTATAACGCAAGATATACCACCTTTTATTATGGTTGGCGGTAAACCAACACGACCCCACGGCATAAATTCTGTTGGAATGGAACGTAACGGCATATCTGCTGAAGATATTAGATTGATTAGAAATGCCTATAAGATAATCTATAAGATGAATTTACGCTTAGAAGATGCCATAGAAAAAATGGAAGAGTTGGCTAGCGATAGCAAGCAATTGGCTGATATGATTAGTTTTTTGCGTAATGTCAGTAGAGGGATTCTGCGTTGATATTAGCTTTTTCCAAGATAAATGTTATTTCTTAAAGCTTCCCAAGAGTTTGTATAGGTTTCTAGGATTATTCTATAAAACTTATTGTTATGGATGACAATTATTTAATCAAATCCCCACATAATTTATTGATCGCTGGTGTTGATGAAGCAGGTCGTGGGCCACTTGCGGGCCCTGTAGTTGCAGCAGCTGTTATTCTTGATCCGCAAAAACACATTGATGGTTTAGTTGATTCTAAAGTACTGAATGAACGAAAGCGTGATAGCCTTTTTGACCTTATTAAAGCAGATGCTTTAAGTTGGTCGATTGGAATAGCTGCTGTTGAAGAAATCGATGAGTTTAACATTCTTCAAGCTACACTATTGGCAATGCAGCGGGCCATTAATGGTTTAACAATTCAACCAGATAAGGCTTTAATAGACGGTAATTGCCTTCCAAAACTCTTAATACCTGCTCAAGCAATTGTTAAGGGTGACAGTAAAGTGAAAGCTATTAGTGCGGCTTCGATAGTTGCAAAAGTTACGCGCGATAGAATAATGCTTGATTACCATAACCAACATCCTGATTATGCCTTTCATTTGCATAAAGGCTATGGCACAAAGCAGCATTTAAAAGAGATTGAGCAATTTGGTTTTTTGCCGATACACAGAAAATCATTCAATCCTTTAAGAACACTTTTGTTGCAAAAGCAGTAAGAAGAGTTAATTTCTTAGTAGGCAACAATAGGTTCTTCATCCATCAATGCAATTTGTTCCCGTAACTCAATAATTCGGTCCTGCCAATAGCGGATTGTATTGAACCATGGGAATGCTAAAGGGAAAGCTGGATCCTCCCAGCGCTTGGCAATCCAAGCGGAATAATGAATCAGGCGCAAGGTACGTAAGGCTTCTACTAGATGCAATTCATTTGGATTGAAGTCATAAAAAGTTCTGTACCCAGTCATTAATTGTTTAAATTGCAATGTCATTTCGGCACGGTCACCTGAAGTTAACATCCAGAGATCTTGAATAGCAGGTCCCATTCGGCTGTCATCAAAATCAACAAAATGAGGGCCGTCATCAGTCCATAGAATATTTCCTGGATAACAGTCGCCATGCAGTCTCAGTGTTTTTAGAGTACCTGCGCGTTCAAAGCAACGTTTTACTCTATCAAGTGCGAGAGTAATGATAGTCTGGTAAGCATTAAGTAGTTCAGCGGGGATAAAATCATGCTCTAATAAATAATCACTGGGTTCATGGCCAAAGTTGACGATATTGAGAGCGGGTCTTTCTTTAAAGTTTTTTAATGCTCCAATGGCATGTATTCGAGCGATAAAACGCCCCATCCATTCCAGTTTCTCACGCCCCTCAATGGCAGGTACTCGCCCTCTTTGTTTTGGAAATACGGAGAATCGGAAGCCATCGAATTCATGTAGGGTTTTGTTTTCTCTACATTTTAACGGTGGAACAACAGGTATTTCGTTACTGGCCAATTCCTCTATGAAAGCGTGTTCTTCGAGGATAGCTGTGGTCGTCCAACGGTTAGGTCTATAGAATTTTGTTACAACTGGCGCAGAGTTTTCAATACCAATTTGGTAAACACGGTTCTCATAACTGTTAAGGGCAAGTAGTCGTCCATCAGTTACAAGGCCAATACTATCAATAGCCTGTAGGATAATATCGGGTGTTAGTGTTGAATAAGGAGCAGGTTGAGTATTCATGGCAACATTGTAACCTTGAATACCCTTTAAGAAGCTATATTTTATAGAATTTTAGTGTTAATTAGTGGTATCTTTGGGTCCTTCTACATCAGCAGGATCACCCTCATAAGGGGTTGCATAGTTACAGTCTTTTTGAGGACACACTTTTTCGACGCCTCGTCTTTTGGTTTCTTTGACCGTTAAGATTGGCCAAGAGCACTGAGGACAACTTTCTTTAATGGGGTTATTCCATAATGCATAATCACATTTAGGGTAGCCTGAACAAGAATAAAATATTTTACTGTTACGTGATTTTCGTTTTAGTATAGTGCCCTTTTTACATTGAGGACATTCGACGCCAGTATCGGCGGGTTTTTCTAAAGGCTCTATATGGCGACATTTAGGATAAGCGCTACAGCCGATAAATTTACCATAGCGCCCCGTTTTGAAAACTAATGGTGATTCACATTCGGGACAGCTACGACCCTCTATAACTTCAGGTTCCTCGGTAGACGTAGCGTCATCATTTAAATTGCGAGTGTAGGAGCAATCAGGATAATTGGTACAACCTATAAATCGACCATTTCTGCCCAGGCGTATTGATAGGGGGCTGCTACATTCTGGACATTTTTCATCAATGGCTTCTTGAGTAACATCTTTACGTTGAACACTGGCTTCTTTTTCTTGTATTGTTGAATGAAAGGGGTTCCAAAACTCGTGCATCAATGGAATCCAGTCTTTTTCACCACGTGAAACAGCATCCAGTTCATCTTCCAGATTAGCGGTAAAATCATAGTCGACGTATTTAGTGAAATGTTCAGTCAGAAATTTATTTACAATTCTGCCGACATCAGTTGGATAAAACCGTTTATTGTCTAAGGTGACATATTCACGATTTTGGAGCGTTGAGATAATAGAAGCATAGGTTGAAGGACGACCTATACCATGTTCTTCTAAAGCTTTTACCAAGCTGGCTTCACCGTAACGGGGTGGGGGTTCTGTAAAGTGCTGGTCTGCAGTAATGTCGTTGAGAATGACTGGTCGCCCCTCTTCAAGAGGAGGTAAAAAACTTTCCTTATCATCGCTTTCTTTGCTGTCATCTTTACCTTCCAGATAGACAGCCATAAATCCTGGATCTGCAATTGTAGAACCAGTTGCCCTGAATATGTGTTTACCATCATCACAACTTAAATCGACTGCAACCATGTTGAGGGTAGCGTGAAGCATTTGACAAGCTATTGTCCGTTTCCATATAAGATCATACAGCTTGTATTGTTCAATGCTGAGGTAGTCTTTTATTTGGTTTGGTAAATGTCTTGGGAAAGTTGGGCGGATAGCTTCATGTGCTTCCTGAGCGTTCTTTGATTTGGTTTTAAATAGTCGAGGTTCTTTAGGAACATTCTTAATACCATATTTTTCAGCTATTAGGGTACGCACTTCTTCTACAGCATCTACTGATAAATTAACAGAATCAGTACGCATATAGGTTATCAGACCTTCAGTTTCTCCACCGATATCAATCCCTTCATAAAGTTGTTGAGCAACTATCATAGTGCGTTTGGTAGTAAAACCCAATTTACGTGAAGCTTCTTGTTGTAGTGTTGATGTTATGAAAGGCGGTGCAGGATTACGTTTTTGTTGTTTCTTTTCCAGTTTAGTAACCAGTAACTGACCATCGGCGGCGTTCAGTAATAGCTGCTTTGTTTTTTCGGCAAGTGCCTCATCGGTGATGCTAAATTGAGTTAACTTCTCATTATCAAAATGAGTTAATTTAGCTTTAAAAATCTGGTCATGGGCAGTTAATGCTGCGTCAATAGTCCAGTATTCACGAGTTTTGAAGGCTTCTATTTCTAATTCGCGTTCAACTATCATGCGCAATGCAGGGCTTTGTACGCGACCTGCTGACAGTCCACGGCGAATCTTTTTCCATAATAGTGGTGAAAGATTGAAGCCAACTAAATAGTCCAAGGCTCGTCGGGCTTGCTGGGCATTGACTAAGTTAATCGCTAATTTCTCTGGATTCGCAATTGCTTCGGTGACCGCTTTCTTGGTAATTTCATGAAAGACAACTCGATGAACGGGTTTGTCTTTGAGCATTTTTTTTTCTTTCAGTAGTTCAAGTAAATGCCAAGAAATCGCCTCTCCTTCTCTATCTGGATCTGTTGCAAGATATAAGGTATCTGCTGATTTGAGGGCTTTGCTGATTGCTTGAACATGACGTTGATTACGATCAATAACTTCATATTTCATAACAAAATCATTACTTGGATCAACAGCACCTTCTTTTGGAATAAGGTCGCGGACATGCCCATAAGAAGCTAAAACCTGAAAGTCCTTGCCTAAATATTTTTCTATGGTTTTTGCTTTTGCAGGTGATTCTACAATGACAAGATTTTTGCTCATTTAATTCTAAAGATTTAAGTTTCTATTGTTGTGATTGTGGATGAAAGATTAAGTTTTTTCTTAATGTAGAAAAGTTGGTACCAGGTCATAGACAATATCTTCCATTCTGGAAAAAGCAATTTCTTCGTCAGGTTGACTTAACAATACCATTAATACGATCCATTTAAGCTTGTCCATAGAGATGTCTTCAATGTCTAAAGCCATTACCCGATCAATGACGACTTCCCGATTATCCGAATTGAGGATACCATTTTGTTCGAGAAATAAAATAAAGTTACGACATTCCAGATTGAGTTTTATTATTTCCTGTGAACAGAAAATACGAAATGCTGAGGTGACTGTTGGTTTGATGGTTCGTTTTATATTAAGAGAGTCTAACCAATCAAAGGCTTTGCTGACTTCGCAAGATTCAAAACCTGCTTCTAATAATTCTGTTCTGATAACATCACTGTCTGGAAGTATTTCAGCTTCATCTTCCATATAATTTTCAAATAAATACATCAAGACATCAAAAATATTTTCTTTCATAAGGTGTTTGTTAATTGTGATTATTTTACTCTCATATAACAACCGCCAGCGGTTGTTTCTAAGTAGCCTTGTAGTTCCAAAATTAAGAGCATTGAGGATATAACCTCAACAGATTGTCCTGTATTTTGAACTATATCATCAATAGATGTTGGGCTAAACATAATGTGATTCAATAATGTTTGTTGCTCCAGGTCAAGCATTGATTCCATTTGTAGTGGCTGTAAATCTTCATCTTCTTGATAGTATTGACTTAATTCTTCAAGAATATCTTGAGTAGTTTCGACAAGTTTGGCTCCATCACGAATTAAAGCGTTACAACCCCGCGCTAAGGGGTTGTGAATAGAGCCTGGAATAGCAAAAACCTCTCGATTTTGTTCTAAAGCCATTCTGGCAGTAATTAATGAGCCGCTTTGTTTGGCAGCTTCAACGACAAGTAAGCCTTGACAAAGACCACTGATTATACGGTTTCGCCGTGGAAAGTGATTAGCTTTTGCGGTAGTTCCGGGTGGAAATTCTGAAACCATAGCGCCAGTTTTGACAATTTCGGTCGCTAAATCTCTATGTTGGGCGGGATAAACCCGATCCAAACCTGTACCTGCTACAGCAATAGTATAACCCTTCGCATTGAGTGCGCCACGATGACTTGCTGCATCAATGCCCAACGCTAAGCCACTTGTTATTACATAGCCATGACGACTGAGCGTTTTCGCAAAATTAAAAGCTGTTTCTTCACCTAAAGAGGTAGGGTTACGGCTGCCCACTATGGCAATTTGAGGCAATAAAAGTAAATCTATGTTGCCGCGTATAAATAAAACCGGCGGAGGGTCTGCAATTTCTTTTAATTGAGAAGGATAATTTACGTCGTTGAAAGTAATAGCATGATTATTTTCTTGATTTACCCACGCAAGGTCTTGATCGATTATATCCCAGTCGGGATTTTTTATTGCGTTGATAGTAGCGCTTTTCAAGTTTAGTTTAGAAAGTGTTGATGAAGGCTCTTCAAACAACTGTGCAGGAGTATGCGTTTCTAGCAAACTAATAAAGGTCCTACAACCCACACCAGGCGCTCGTAAGAGTGCAAGCCAGTATTTCATGTCAGTATTGTTAGATTGCGTGATTATATTCAGAGTGCTTTAACTTTATCTAAAATGTGAATGGCTTTGTTGGCTTTCATAACCAGAGCATAACTGACTCGTTCAAAAGGACGAAAAATCATTAGTATCCCAGCAATTTCATCGGGGAGTTTAATAATATCGTTTTTTATACTACTGAATGGGTCGGTCGTGATTTTACCATTTTGGTATATAGTCAATTCATGGCCAGTCAAGATGCCATCTTTAGTGCCCTTATCTAGAACCACAACATCGTGAAGGCCTATTTGAGAAATGCCACCCAGGACGCTGATAATGCTTCCGTTAATAGCTATTGTAGGCGGTCTTGGAAAATAATTTACGGTAATATTGTTTTCATGCGTTGGTAGTACTCGATCGCCACGGCGAATCTCACTGTTGGACTTAATGATCAATAGCCTTGCTGGGTCACCTGTTTTTTCTAATTTGGTATCTGCAATATATTGAGCATTGTATCCTAGTATTTCACCAGTATCTGGACTGATATAGGCATCGCCTGCTCGATAAATACTGTATAAGGGGTTTTCTGAGCGCATTATGGATCGGACATAAAGCTTGTCGCCAGCTCCAGCAATGAGGTGTTCGCCTGCGATATCTAAAACATAAGGCGCATGATTTAGCTCATTTTCTGTAACAACTTTGGGAAAAGTTAAGAATTGAGCAACAGAGCCTGCAGGAATCAAGTTGATAGCTTGTTTTATTTTCGTTTCACGTATGCAGGGTAGAAGCTTTCCTGTGTTGGAGGTCGCAAATTCTGAACGGCCTTTTTTAAAATCTTCATCGTTAAGTACGCAGCCGTTATGATTTTGTAAATGAACCTGCTGTGTATTTTTAGATAATCGAATTGAAGGGATTTTGTTGGTAATGGAAAAATAAAGAATATCTCCAGGGAAAATTGCTTGAGGTTTGGAGGGGGAGTTTTTGTTCCATAGTTCAGACCATTGCCACGGGTGAGTTAGAAATTTACTTGATATATCCCATAGGGTATCGTCTGCTGAAACAGTATATTGGTCAGGGTGGGTAGGGTTTATTTGTATTTCTGAAGCCCAGGTATTTATACTAAGGAGCAAAATAATTATAAATCCTAATGGTGTTCGAGAAGCCATAGTAATTTGGAGGATCATTTTAGTCTTTATAGTTTTAAAGTTTATATGAATTAATATAGAATTCTAGTACTGAATTATTTTTAATGGAGAGTTTGTTGAGTATTTTAACTATTCTCGAATTTCCGGATGACCGATTGCGCAAAAAGGCTGCAGAGGTCAAAAGGATCGATGATAAAATCAAAAAATTAATCGATGATATGCTTGAGACAATGTATCAATCTCATGGCGTTGGTTTGGCTGCTACTCAGGTTGATGTGCATCAACAAGTTATTGTCATTGATGTAAGTGATGAAAAAAATGATCCTTTGTTTTTAATAAATCCTGTCATTATTGAAAAGGATGGTATTAAGGAATCTGAAGAAGGTTGTCTTTCGGTGCCGGGTTTTTTTGAAAAGGTAAATCGAGCTGAACATATAAAAGTGAGAGCACTTAACAGAGAGGGACAGGCTTTCGAATTTGTGGCAACCGAGTTATTGGCTATTTGTGTGCAGCATGAAATGGATCATTTGAATGGGAAGTTGTTTGTTGATTATATTTCATCATTAAAAAGACAGCGAATTAAGAAAAAGTTGGAAAAAATTCATAAGATGGATAAAAACTGATCATGAGGATTATTTTTGCCGGAACGCCAGAATTCGCCGTTCCTAGTCTTCAAGTGTTACTTGATTCGGATCATGAAGTGTGCGCAGTTTATACACAGCCTGATCGTCCTGCGGGTAGAGGAAGGCATAATCATACAGGTCCAGTGAAAGAGCTGGCTTTGAAGCATTCAATTCCAGTGATTCAACCGCTTACTCTCAAAGATGATGATGAGTTACAACGGCTCGTATCATTTAATGCTGATTTAATGGTGGTGGTAGCTTACGGCATTATTTTACCTCAAGCAGTACTTGATGTACCAAAATTGGGCTGCATTAATGTCCATGCTTCACTGTTACCACGCTGGCGAGGAGCTGCACCCATACAGCGAGCATTAATGGCAGGAGATGAGAAAACGGGAATCACTATTATGCAGATAGTTCATAAGTTGGATGCAGGTGATATGGTACATAAGGAAGACTATGTCATTGGCGCTAAAGATACCGCCAGTGATTTACATGATAAATTGGCTAAATTGGGTGCTACAGGTTTAAGTAAAGTGTTAGCTGGATTAGTGGCTGGACAAGTTTTAATAGAAGCACAAGATGAGTGTTTGGTGACTTATGCTGAGAAGCTGAGCAAAAATGAAGCGATGATAGATTGGAGTCAGACAGCTAATAAACTTGAGTTAAAAGTTAGAGGTTTAAATTCATGGCCAGTGGCTCAGACGATTTATCAAGACAAGGTATTACGAATTTGGCAAGCTCAAGCTTTAGCAACAGAGATTGATTTAGATCCTGGCCGTGTTAGTTGCGCTAATAAAAATATGGATGTGGCGACTGGAAAGGGGGTGCTACGTTTGCATGAGGTCCAACTTCCCGGAGGAAAGCGGATGTCATCTCAAGCATTTCTTAATGCACATGATATTGATGGAGTTAAATTAGGTTGAATGTTCATTGAATACTAGATTGATTGCAGCAAAGGTATTAACGAGGGTTTTACAAGATGGTCAATCCTTAACGGTGGCATTGGATAACGCATTAGGGGTAGTTGAATCAGCTAAAGATAGGGCATTCATTCAAGCACTTTGTTACGGGGTTTGTAGAAATTATCATCGGCTTGATTATATTTTGAGTCAAATGTTGGACAAACCGCTAAAAGACTTGGATGTTAAGGCATTAGCTTTAATAGGTTTATATCAGTTAAAATTTATGCGAGTAAAATCCCATGCAGCAGTCTCGGAAACTGTTTTGGCGGCTCGTAAGAAGCCATGGGCAAAAGCACTTATTAATGCGTTACTTAGAAGCTATTTAAGAGATCAAGAGGGCTTAGAACAGAAAGCCAATAACGTAAAGCCTGCGCTAGTCAGTCATCCTGATTGGCTTATACAGCAAATTGAGCAAGATTGGCCATTGCAGGCTCAGCAAATTTTTCAGAAAAATAATGAGCAGCCACCTATGGTTTTGCGCGTTAATTTGGCACATATCAGTCAAGATAATTATTTGCAACAGTTGAAAAAGCAGGGAATTGAGGCAGAAACTGTTAGCTTTTGTCGTTCTGCAATTATTTTACATAACCCAATAGTGGTTGACTTATTGCCCGGATTCAATAAAGGGTGGGTTTCTGTTCAGGATACTGCGGCACAATTGGCAGCCAATTTATTAGACGTGCAAATTGGACACAGAGTTCTGGATGTGTGTGCAGCGCCAGGTGGTAAAGCGGCTCATATTCTGGAGTATCAGCCAAAAGTAAAAGAGTTGGTGGCTGTAGATATAGATAAAATACGCTTGCAGCGTGTTAATGATAATCTTCAGCGTCTCAATCTATCAGCCAAGCTTATCGTGGGTGATGCATTAAAGCCAAAAGATTGGTGGGATGGTCAACTTTTCGATCGTATTTTATTGGATGCACCTTGTTCTGCGTTAGGTGTTATTCGTCGTCATCCAGATATTAAGTTATTAAGACGGCCAGATGATATTAATCCACTACAGGTTTTACAGCAAAACATAATGTGTGCTGTTTGGCCTTTGTTGGCTCCCGGTGGGGTAATGCTCTATGCAACTTGCTCCATTTTAAAAAAAGAAAATGAACGACAAATTGAGACTTTTTTGGCGAAATATGCGGATGCTATTGAAATACCTATCAATGCAGATTGGGGTTTGGCAGGACACTATGGTCGACAAATTTTAACGGGTGAGTCGGCAATGGATGGTTTTTATTATGCACTTATCAGGAAGAAATAAGCGCCCGCGACATATGCTTTGTAGCACTTTGATATTCCTGTTGTTGCCTTTTTTAGGTTATGGGGCAGAAGTGAAGCAGGCGGAAATGAGGTTGCAGGGAGTTAACTATGTATTAACGGCAGACATTGTTTTTCAATTGAGCGAAAAATCAAAGGATGCCTTGCAAAATGGTGTTCCATTATTTTGGGATTTACAAATTAAATTGCTGCAGCATCGAGATTTTCTTTGGGATAAAAAACTGGTTTATAAGTCAATACGCTATAGCATCCAATATCTGGCGCTGTTAAATATGTATAGGGTCAGAAACGAAGATAGTGGTGAATTTTATAATTTTTCTACGCTACCTGCAGCTCTGGGGTTGATGTCTTCAATAGCCGGCTTCCCTGTCATAGATAAATTAAAAATTGATCCCGAAAAAAAATATGTATGCTTTGTAAAAATAAATTTTGATCGTAATTCTTTGCCATTACCATTGCGTCCAATTGCTTATATTGACGCAGAATGGTATCTCTCCAGTGATTGGATGCCATGTCCACTGAAAAAATAAAACTCCCCGTTAATTTGTCTGTATTAATCCTGTTTGGGTTAATATTAATATCGTTGCAGATGATGAGTTCTGCAATGCAGGCCTCTTCAGAATTAAGTGAAGTATATTCTTGGTTGTTATTATTTAATGCGCTTGGGTCAGTAGTATTATTGGTATTAGTTGGTGCCAATATTTATTCATTAATTCAAAATACAAAGAGACGTGAAGCAGGTTCACGTTTAACAACTCGAATGGTCTCTCTTTTTGTGGTGTTGGCGTTAGCTCCAGCGGTTATAGTATTCTATTTTTCAATGCAATTTTTACACCAAGGAATTGATAGTTGGTTCAATGTTGAAATAGACCGTGCTATGGAGGATGCTTTAGAACTAAGTCAAGCATCGCTGGACCAAAGGACCCGCTGGCATTTGAAGCAAACTCAGCAATTGATTGAAAAGCTTGAAAATTCATCTGATAATTTGGTGGCTCTTGATGTTGAGAATTTGAGAGAGTCATCCGGAGCTTCTGAGATGACTCTGTTTTCTCATCAAGGTCGAATTATTAGTTCAAGTAGTGTTAACCCAGCTGATATCTTGCCGAGTTTGCCTGACGAACATATCTGGTTACAGTTGCGTCAAAATGGCATATATGCCGCTTTGGCTCCTGTGCATGAAGAAGAACTAATGGTCCGGATTATCGTTAGTGTCAAGTCTTTGGATCGGCAGTATTTACAGGCCTTATATCCTGTTCCAGTAAGAATCGCCGATTTGTCTGATTCGGTAGAATTTGCTTTTGTACGTTATAAGGAAATGAATTATTTAAGAGAGTCATTGAAAATTAGTTTTTCTTTAGCACTCTCGTTGGTTTTATTAATGAGTTTATTGGCGGCTATTTGGGTCGCATTTATTAGTGTTCGTCATATTATAGCGCCTGTAAAAGAGCTGGTAAAAGGGACGCAGGCAGTGGCTTCTGGTCATTATGGACAACAGTTGCCGGTTGTTACGCAGGATGATTTGGGTTTCTTGGTAGAGTCTTTTAATGAAATGACTCATCGTATCGCGCAAGGAAGAGACGAGACCAGAAAGGCTAGTTTTGAGGTGGAGAATCAACGAGCTTATTTGGAAACTATATTGGCGAATTTAACAGCCGGTGTAATCAGTTTTGATGAATCATATAAAATTCGCACAGCTAATCAGGCGGCTTATAGAATTTTCCATGTTCATGTTAATCAATTCATTGGGTTAAGTTTATTAGAGCTTGTTCAGAGTTATTCAGAATTGGCGGAGCCTTTGAAATCAATTCATCGTTTATTGATACAAGCAGATGATATTTGGCAGCAGCGAATTGCATTTTTGGGTCCTAATGGTCGACAGGAATTACTTTGTAGAGGGACTCCTTTATTTTCACAGGAAGGTGCGCATGTTGGTGCAGTTGTTGTTTTTGATGACGTGACAGATTTGATTCAGGCCCAAAAAAATGCAGCATGGGGTGAAGTGGCGAGAAGACTTGCTCATGAAATAAAGAACCCATTGACTCCAATTCAATTATCTGCAGAAAGGATGCAACATAAGTTGGCGGATAAGCTGGGAGTCAATGATGCGTCATTTTTGGAGAGGTCAACTCAAACAATTGTTCAGCAGGTAGAGGCAATGAAAGAAATGGTAGATGATTTTTCTGAATATGCTAAACCCTCTAAAAAGCAGGCTGTTGATATTGATTTGTTTCGCTTGGTGCAGGAGGTATTGGCACTTTATGCATTAAGATCTGGGGTAAAATTTAAAACTGAATATGAAAAGGGGTTGCTGTTCATTAATGGTGATCCGGTCAGCATACGACAGGTGCTTCATAATGTAATAAAAAATGCATTGGAGGCAATAGGTGCTCAAGGTCTAATCGAACTCAGTATGCGTAGGGTGTTAAAAAATGATACGAATTTTATAGAAATAGCACTTTATGATGATGGGCCAGGTATTAAAGAGGAGCAGGTTGAAAAAATTTTTGAGCCTTACGTAACAACTAAAGCAAAGGGTACCGGTCTTGGATTAGCCATAGTAAAAAAAATAATAGAAGAGCATGGCGGTGCAATATGGATTGACACTAGTCGTAATGTAGGTGCAGGCTTTATAATCCAATTTCCCGCATGTAACCCGGAACAGACTTAAATTATTATGAACATAAATACAGCGCGTATATTAGTCGTAGATGATGAGCCCGATATTCGTAGATTGGTCTGTGAAATACTTCAGGATGAGGGTTATCAGGTTGCTATGGCGGAAAATGCAAGTGAGGCTCGAGAACTAAAGAAATCGCATCAGCCTAGCTTAATCTTATTGGATATTTGGATGCCGGATACTGACGGGATAACGTTGTTAAAAGAATGGGTGGCCGAAGATGCTATGTTGTGTCCAGTGGTAATGATGTCGGGGCATGGTTCAGTTGAGGCGGCTGTTGAGGCAACTCGCTTGGGCGCTTATGATTTTCTTGAGAAGCCATTGTCATTGGCAAAATTATTGCTGATAGTTGATAGAGCTCTCGAAGCGGGTAGTCTTCAGGTTGAAAATGCAGGGTTAAGGCGGCAATTGGTTGCTGACATTGAGCCGGTAGGAAAAAGTGCCTCGGTCTTTAAGATAAAAGATCAGTTGAAAAGATTGGCTCAGCACGAAACGCGTGTATTGTTTTGCGGAGAAGCAGGTGTTGGTAAAGAGCTTTATGCGAGGTATTTACATAATAACAGCGCCTATAAAAATGGCCCATTTGTTGATGTGGCGGTGGGTAGCATATCCCCTGAGAATTCGGCCGTAGAGTTTTTTGGCAAAGAAAGTCAAGGTAGGGTTTTTCCTGGGTTGTTGGAAAGAGCGCATAAAGGAACACTGCTCTTGACTGAAATAGGTGGCATGGATAAGGAAACACAGTTGAGACTGCTTAGCGCCTTGGAATCAAGTTCTTTTTTAAGAGTGGGCGGAAGCGAAGCCGTGCATGTAGATGTTAGAGTGGTTGCTTCAACACGGATTGTTATGGATGAAGAGGTTAGGTCGGGACGATTCAGGCAAGATTTATACTATTTATTAAATGAAGTTACGCTCAATATTCCGCCACTTAGGGAGCACAGTGAGGATGTACCTGGGTTATTAGGCTTTTACGTCGATTATTTTGTAAATCATGATAAATTGTCTTTTAGAAAGTTTTCAATGGCCGCGCAAAACTTTTTACGGAATTACAGCTGGCTAGGCAATGTAAGAGAGTTAAAAAATTTAGTACAGCGATTAATGATCTTGGGGGTTGGCGAAGAAATAGAATTGGATGAGGTCAAGGCAGCATTAGGAACGGTTGTTAGTGATGGTTTAGCGACATCCTCTTCAGTCCCCGAGTTTTTCAACTTACCATTAAAAGATGCTAGGGACCATTTTGAAAAAGCTTATCTTGAGTATCATTTTGAGCGAACAGGAGGGAGTGTGGCTAAGCTTTCTGCGGCAGTGGGGATGGAGCGTACGCATCTTTATCGTAAGCTGCATTCTTTGAATATTAAATTATAAGCGGTATATAAATATTTAGGCCTTGATGGGGTAAGATGTATTGCGTTATAATGCTCGGCTAAGATAAGCATGTGTTGATTCATCGCGTATGATTTAAGTGTTATAAACGCAATGACTCGAAGATTATAAAATATTTGAATTTTTAATCCGTGCCTAACATATAAATAAACATTGAAAGAAATGATAATGTTTAGTACAATTCTAGCTCTTTTATTGAGCCTTTAGAGAAAGACTAAGTAACGATGAAAACATTTAGTGCAAAAGAAGCAGAAGTTAAGCGCGATTGGTATGTAGTTGATGCAGATGGGAAGACGCTAGGCCGCCTTGCTTCTGAAATTGCGCTACGTCTTCGTGGTAAACATAAACCAGAATACACCCCGCATGTTGATACAGGCGATTATATTATTGTAGTAAACGCAGAAAAAATTGGCGTGACTGGCAATAAAGAGAAAGATAAGTTATATCAGCATCATACAGGTTATATTGGCAATCTGAAAACCGTTACGCTGGGTAAATTAAGAAAAACATTTCCTGACCGTATTCTTAATAATGCAGTTAAAGGTATGTTACCGAACAATCCATTGGGTCGCGCAATGTTCAAGAAATTGAAAATTTACGCAGGACCTGAACACGATCATCAGGCTCAACAGCCAAAAGTATTAGAATTATAAGCGAGTAGACCATGGCAGCAGCTCAGTATTACGGAACAGGTCGTCGTAAAAGTGCAGTAGCACGGGTTTACGCAACATCAGGCACCGGAAAAATTATTATTAACAAGAAAGCCATCGAAGATTATTTTGGTCGAAAAACAGATCAAATGGTTTCGCGTCAACCACTTGAGTGCGTTGATATGGTGAGTAAATTTGATATAAATGTTATTGTTAAAGGCGGTGGTCCTTCTGGCCAAGCTGGTGCTATTCGTCACGGTTTGACACGGGCGCTGATGGTGTATGATGAAGCTTTACGACCAGCCCTCAGAAAAGCGGGTTTTGTAACGCGTGATTCTCGTATTGTAGAACGTAAAAAAATTGGCTTACATAAAGCTAGAAAGCGTCCTCAGTACTCAAAACGTTAATTATTTATTTTTGACTTCTAATAGTAGTTAATTAAAATAACACCTAAAAGGTCGCATTCGAAAGGATGGGGCCTTTTTTTATGGGCTAAATAAATCCAGAATTATTTTCTAATAGAGTTATAATTTTCATCATTAATGAGATATTAAGTTAGTTAGAGTGTTAATTAACTTATTTTCTATTAGAAAATATGATCTTATTAGCGGTTCTATATAACTAAGCCACCAATTATTTACAAAGATGTCGACAGACGCTAAAAAAACAACTCATACAACAAGCACATCGCAAGCTCTTGAGTTTAAGAGCAGTACTTTTTCCTTGCCCGTTTTAATGTTATCTACTGATAACTTAGATGCTATTGAAAAAAAGCTTCAACAGAAAATCAGTTTAGCTCCCGAGTTCTTCAAAAATACGCCTTTAGTTATTGATCTTCAGGAAATAAATAAACAGGGTTGTCTTATTGATCTTGAGAAAATTATTGATATTATTCGTAAAATGGGTTTGTTTCCGGTAGGGGTTCGTGGTGGAAACATTTTGCAGAATAAAAAGGCGCTCGAGTTACTTATACCGGTTTATTCAGGGAATTCTAGTGAGATTTCTGCAGACAGTAAAAAACAAAAAGAAGTGCTATTGCCACCAAAAGATAATGTAGAAATCGAAGCGGACGTTTTAGAGACAACATTAATTACTCAGCCAGTACGATCTGGACAGAGAATTTATGCGGCAGGTGATTTGGTTATTTTGGCACAAGTAAGTGCTGGGGCAGAAATTATCGCTGAAGGTAATATTCATGTTTACAATACACTAAGAGGACGAGCTTTGGCCGGTGTGCAGGGAAATATTGAAGCGCGTATTTTCTGCTTTGATCTTCAGGCAGAACTTATTTCCATTGCTGGTAATTATAAAGTCAGTGAAGATTTAGATGAGTCTATGCGTAATAAGCCAGTGCAAATTTATTTGCAGGGTCAATCATTAATCATCAAAGAAATTGTATTACACCATTAAACGCGGAGAAAATTTGTGGCGAGAATTATAGTAGTTACATCGGGTAAAGGCGGTGTTGGTAAGACAACAACAAGTGCCGCCATTGCCATGGGGCTTGCAAAAAAAGGTCATAAAACAGTGGTCATTGACTTTGATGTAGGATTGCGCAATTTAGATTTAATCATGGGCTGTGAGCGCCGTGTAGTTTATGATTTTGTAAATGTTATTAATGAAGAAGCTACCCTAAATCAGGCTTTAATTCGTGATAAAAATTGTAATTTACTTTATATTCTACCCGCTTCACAAACCCGTGATAAAGATGCTTTAAGTCAAGAGGGTGTCGGAAGAATATTGGATGAATTAAAAAAAGACTTCAAATATATAGTCTGTGATTCTCCGGCCGGTATTGAAAAAGGTGCGCATTTGGCCATGTATTTTGCAGATGATGCTTTTGTTGTTACAAATCCTGAAGTGTCCTCAGTTCGTGATTCGGATCGGATGCTGGGGATTTTATCCAGTAAATCGCGCAGGGCCGAACAGAACGAAGAGCCCATCAAAGAGTACCTGCTGTTAACGCGATATTCACCTGAAAGAGTGAAGTTAGGTGAAATGCTTAGCGTAGAAGATGTGCAAGATATTTTGTCATTACATTTGTTAGGGGTTATTCCAGAATCAAAGTCAGTATTAAATGCATCAAATTCCGGAATGCCTGTCATTCTTAATGACAAGAGCGATGCAGGTCAAGCCTATGCAGACATTGTTGACCGTTATTTAGGTGAAGATATACCTCATCGTTTTATAGATAATGATAAAGGGTTTTTTAGGAAACTTTTTGGGGGTAATTAATGAGTTTATTAGATTATTTCAGATCATCTAAAGTTAGTTCAGCCTCTTTGGCAAAAGAAAGATTACAGATCTTGGTTGCTCATGAGCGGACTTCAATTAATCAACCTTCTTATTTGCCAAAATTACAAAAAGAATTATTGGAAGTTATACGCAAATATGTGAATGTTAGTGAAGATGCCATTTCTGTTAGTTTTGAACAGGATGACAAGCAAGAAACGCTTGAATTAAATATAGTATTACCAGATATGCAAGCCAAAAATAGTTAATAACTTTTATTTATAGTGATACGGGTATTCTAAGATGCAAAATAAAATTGATGATGCGGCGGGTCAGGTCTGGCGTTATTTGGATAAAAATGGTTCTGCCAGTGTTACAAAAATAACGAATGAAACTGGGCTTAATAAAAATGATGTACAGCGTGCAATTGGCTGGTTGCTTAAAGAGGACAAGTTGATATTTGAAATGGTAGGTCGTACCGAAACGTTGTCGTTGAAATAAATTCGGTCAAAGGAAAGGAAGCGAAGCTTGTTCTTCGTTTCTTTTCCTTTGTGATGTTATAGTAGATAAGTGTTTATTTTTTGATTATTAAAAAGTAATAAGTGAGTTTTTTCATCGAAATTGATGAGATAAAATAGGCCTTCAAAAGGTATGTGTACAATCTTTGTGCTAGTAACTTAATCAGTATGAAGATTTTTAAAATGACACAGTAGCTGATTTTTCCAAGTCTATTGAGAAAGGTATGCATTGCTTTAAAGCTTACATTACGATTTTTAATCAGCCTGATGCGACATAGCCACCTCATTAAGCCACTCACATAAAGCATAAAAAGACTTAATCCTGCTAGAAACCAAATAAACTTACCATTTTTGCCGAGAGCTTCTCCCGTATGTAATGGCCATATCCAAGAAGCAAAAGTTTCGCCTAAGGTAAACTTATTGGGATTCCTGACTTCTTTAACTTGACCACTCCAGCGGTCGACCCATACGCTCGTAAACGGATGTCGTTGATTAATTTCGCTGCTTTGTCTAAAGTTGATGCGATAAATTCCTGTATCACCGGTTGGAGTAGAGAGTCTTCTTAATTTAGCTTTTGGAAAGGCGCCTTGTGCAACGAAAAAAGCGGCTTGCAAGCCTGTTGGGTGATTATTAGGAATGGCTGAGCTGGTAATCGTTCGTCCAGTTTGCCCATGCTCCATACCGGATGAGCTTGTTAAGGTTTCCAGTAAACTAGGATAACTTAGGAAAAAACCTGTGAAGGCTAATAGTAGCAAGGCGGTAGCATTAAGTGCACCTAAGCAACGGTGTATATCAAAAGTAAATTGCATCAAGCCAGCTTTGTGCCGAATTTTAAATGTTTCGGTTACTGCCTTAATTCCCGGCCACCATAAATAAAGTCCTGAACCACAAGAAATAAATAATAGCCCTCCTAACATACCGACGGCGTTCCAGCCAAAACGATCTAATCTAAATTGTGTATGTAAATCAAGCAACCAAGTTGTAGCCGTTTTGCCCCAAAAGCGACTCATTACAACCTCACTGGTATAGGGATTTACTGATACCATTAAGGGCGCATAAAGTTCAAAAAATGTTTCTGTCGGTTTTTCATACCATGCGGTTATCATGCCTTGAGGAGAGTTGGGCATTTCTAATGTCCATGAACCGTAACGGGTTGGATGTGCAGCATGCACTGATGCCATGATTTTATCTAGCGACTGATAGTTACCTTGCGGTTTTTCGATAATCAGTTGTGGATTGAGTAGCCCATCTATTTCTTCTCGGTAAAGACTTATGCTGCCAGTAATTCCCATTAGAGCAAAAAACAAGCCAACGCTAAGCGCTAAATAGAGGTGAACCTTAAGCCAAGTTGGCTTTGTAGGTAAGCGGAAGATAGGTTTTCGCATTAAGGCATTGATAAGCGGTTAAACCAATATTATCACATACTAGTTGCGCTAAAGTCCTAGCTGATATTAAGTGATAATTAGCATGTTATATAATAATCTAAACATTCTCTCTTGAACTCTATAGAATATGACGTTTATGTGTTGAGATAATTTGTATGAAGTTTAAAGTCTTTTTTTTAGGTTTTTTTTTATGGCTCTCAAACAATAGTTTTGCTGTAGAAAAAACTACAATTCGTATTGGTGTTCAAGCGACTGGTACCTTAGAATGGGAATTGCGAATTTTACAAGATAACCCACAACTACAATCCGCTGATTTTGAGCTACACTTGCAGCCACTGGCGACAGCAGAAGCGGGTAAGATTGCATTGCAGTCAGGCGCGGTGGATATGATCGTTTCTGATTGGGTATGGGTGTCTAGCCTTAGAGCTACCGGTGCTGATTTTACTTTTTACCCCTATTCAACTACCACGGGTGCGTTGATGGTAGCCGATAATAGCCCTATCCATTCCATAGCTAATCTTAAGGGTAAACGGTTGGGTATTGCTGGTAGTGAATTGGATAAAAACTGGTTGCTATTACAAGCTTTAGGGCAAAAAGAGCAGTTGAACTTGAATGAATCGGTAGAGAAAATAGTAGGTGCGCCACCTTTAATCAATGAACAAATCAAACAAAAGCGTGTTGATGCAGTGCTAACGTACTGGCATTTTGCGGCTAGACTTGAGGCACAGGGATATCGGCAGTTGATTGATGGCAGAGGACTTTTGAAAGGTTTAGGTGTAACTGAAAATGTACCTAGTATCGGTTATGTGTTTAGGCAAAGCTGGGCTGAAAAACATCAGCAAGCGATTATCAGTTTTTTTAAGGCGAGCAAGCAAGCAAAAAACAGTTTATGTACAAGCGACCAAGCTTGGCAAAAAGTATTGCCTTTGTTGCATGCTGATGATGTGCTGACGCAAAGCAAGCTCCGTCAGCGTTATTGCGAAGGGGTTGTAGTGGAATGGGGTGAAAAAGAACAAAAAGCGGCGAGGCAAATTTATACGTTGTTACGTGCTGTCAGTAATAATCGCTTGACCGGACAATCAGAAAATCTGCAGCCAGGCACTTTTTGGGCGATAGAATAACTTGAGGTATTTGAAAAGAACGATGCCGGTTTTGTCCTTGCTGGTTTTGTTAGCTGTATGGCAAGCATTGGCAATTTATCTTAATAATAATCTTTTACCCACTCCGGCAACAGTGGCAACAGTGTTTTGGTTGGAATCTGTTTCAGGTCAGCTGCCTTATCATATGGGAGTTACTTTGCTCCGATTGTTGGCTAGTTTTTCTATTGCCATGTTCTTGGGTTGTGCAATAGGTATTGCCTTGGGGCGTAATAAAAAACTGGATGCTTTTTTTGATAATTGGTTAGTTATTTTTTTGAATGTACCAGCGCTAGTAACTATTATCTTGTGTTATGTTTGGTTCGGATTGGTTGAGTCGGCTGCTATCTTGGCTGTTGTAGTGAACAAATTGCCCAATGTTATTGTGACAATCAGGGAAGGTACGCGGAGGTTGGATCAAGACTTATTGGAAATGGGGTGTAGTTTTCACTTTAGCGCCCGTAAGATGTTGGTCCATGTCATCTGGCCACAACTACATCCTTTTGTGATGGCGGCAACGCGATCTGGTTTGGCCTTAATATGGAAAATTATTTTAGTTGTTGAGTTGTTGGGCCGTAGCAATGGTATGGGCTATCAATTACATTTATTTTTTCAACTATTTGATGTGGCCAGTATTTTGGCTTATACGATAGCTTTTGTTGCGATCATTCAGTTGATAGAATTAATGATCTTAAAGCCGCTGGATAAAAAATCATTGAGGTGGCGTCGATGAGTGCTATTGACATCAATATCCACTGCAAAATTTTTCCTGCTATAGGGAAAGCAGGTGAGAACTTGGCCATTAAAAACCTTCAATTCTCGATTGATTCAGGTGAGTTTGTTTGTTTGGTAGGACCTTCGGGTAGTGGTAAAACGACCTTATTAAATCTAATTGCTGAGTTGGATGAGGATTATGAGGGGGAAATTACAGTTGGCTGTAATGAGACGGACTCTAAAATCGGCTATATTTTTCAGAATCCACGTTTGTTACCTTGGAGAACGGTACGGGAAAATATAGAACTAGTAATGAATAGTGGGCACTCTTCCACTATCGTTGATGAATTACTGGGGGTGATGCAGTTAACAGAGGCACAGCAGGTTTATCCGGAACGCTTGTCGTTAGGAATGAGTCGTAGGGTATCAATTATTCGTGCTTTTGCAATAGAGCCTGATGTGTTACTCATGGATGAGCCATTTGTATCACTGGATGCGCCAACAGCGCGGCAGGTAAGGGAACTATTGGTAAAATTGTGGTGTAACCGTCCACATACGGTGTTGTTTGTGACGCATGATTTACGAGAAGCAATCACATTGGCAGATAGGATTATTTTTTTATCGGCCAGACCTATGACTGTTGTTAGTGAGATTGCGGTGACTATTCCGAGAGCTGGGCGCCATAACGAAGGCGTGGTCGAAGCGTTTCGTCAGCAATTATTAAATGATTATCCTGAGATAAAACAGTTGCTGTAAGTGAGTGGTTAATATTTTTAAGCAAAAAAAACCGGACTTAAAGGTCCGGTTTTTAAATTAAATAAAAGGCTAAATTAACTAAGCAATAGCTTTTACTTTTGAATTGAGTCTGCTCTTGCCGCGTGCCGCTTTATTTTTATGAATAATGCCTTTGTTAACTGCGGAATCAATGATGGGCACTACAATTTGGTAGGCTGCTTGTGCTTTTTCTTTATCGCCTGCGTTAACAGCGGCAATAACTTTCTTTACAAATGTTCGTAGGTTGCTACGTTGTCCTGCGTTGCGAATACGGCTTTTTTCCGCTTGTTTCGCGCGTTTTTTAGCTTGTGCTGTATTAGCCATAGTGTCTCAATGTATTGGAATTAGTTAAATAGCCTTGTATTATCTTTTTAAATGTTATTATTGTCAACTTAAACATTATTTAGATGGAGTCGCTTTGAGTCACCAGCTTTTTAAATCAACGGTCATTGTGGGAAGTATGACGTTGGTCTCGCGTATTTTAGGCTTTATTCGTGATATGTTAATCGCGCGTATTTTTGGTGTCAATGTGGCGACTGATGCTTTTTTTGTCGCATTCAAAATACCTAATTTTTTTCGGCGCTTGTTTGCAGAAGGGGCGTTCGCGCATGCTTTTGTACCTGTTCTCAGTGATTACAAAGAGCAAGGCAGTAAAGTAGCACTAAAGTTGTTTATAGATAGGACTGCTGGTGCTTTGACGTTAATTTTGATGCTGATTAGTGTGGTAGGTGTGTTGGTAGCACCTTTACTTATTTTACTAATGGCTCCTGGATTTGATTGGCAGGGAACCGAGCATGAGTTGGCAGTAATTATGTTAAGAATTACTTTTCCATATTTGTTGTTTATAGGTTTGGTAGCTTTTGCTGGAGCTATATTGAATGCATATGGCAAGTTTGCTGTCCCTGCTTTAACACCGGTTTTTCTTAATATTTGTATGATTGGAGCGGCAGTTTGGCTTGCGCCAGTTATGGATGAGCCGGTTGTAGCGTTGGCATGGGGTGTTTTTGCGGGTGGGGTTGTTCAGTTATTGTTTCAGATTCCGGCATTGTTAGCGTTGAGAATGATGCCAAGGTGTAGGTTAAGATTTAATGATCCGGGTGTAAAAAAAATTATTGGTCTGATGGCTCCGGCGATTTTTAGTGTATCTGTCACACAGATTAATTTATTACTGGATACATTGATAGCCTCTTTTTTAGCGGTAGGCAGCGTTTCTTGGTTATATTATTCCGATCGTTTGGTGGAATTCCCCTTGGGGATATTGGGGCTAGCGCTGGGTGCTGTTATTTTGCCGAAGTTAGCAAAAGATCATGCGTTAGAAGATGCGATTGCTTTTTCAAATGTACTGGATTGGAGTTTACGTCTTGTTTTATTGGTATGCATGCCTGCGACTATAGGTTTGGTGTTGCTGGCGGAGCCTATGCTCTCAACGCTATTTCAGTATAATGAGTTTAGCTCGAGAGATGTTCATTATTCAGCAATGAGTTTGAGGGCGTATTCGATTGGCTTATTGGGTTATGTCATGATCAAGGTTTTGGTGCCAGGTTTTTCGGCCAGACAGGATATGAAAACGCCAGTTCGTTACGGTCTTTATGCAATGGTAGTCAGTTTGCTTTTAGATATTGCGTTGGTTTTTCCTTTTGCTCATGCAGGACTGGCTTTGGCAACTTCGTTGGGGGCTTTTTTTAATACAATTTTATTATTAATAAAAATTTTGCAAGAAAAGGTTTATCGCCCCGTCAGTGGGTGGGGGCTATTTTGTTTTCGTGTTTTTTTGGCCAGTACAGCTATGTCATTAGCGCTTTATTATTGGGTTGATGTTAGTTGGTGGAATCAATGGAGCTTATCAGAGAGAGTTATTAATTTATTTAAATGGATTCTAATAGGGCTACTTATCTATATAGCGACATTATTGGCAGTCGGATTACGTTTGAGGGATTTATCTGTTACCCAGAAACGCCAAAAAATAAGTGTAAATTTACATAATATTAGTGATTAGTAACTGGTGATGATCATCACATTTAGCCGTTGCACATGATAGAATAAAATTATTTTTGCTGGCAAAAAGATCATGCATTTAATTAGAGGCCTATCTCATCTTGAACCATTCAAGAACGGTTGCGTCCTGTCCATAGGAAATTTTGATGGTTTGCATTTAGGTCATCGAGCAGTTATTCAGAAGCTTGTTGATCGCGGCAGAGTGCTAGGATTACCAAATGTGATTATGATTTTTGAGTTGCAGCCTTTGGAGTATTTTTTAGGGGATAATGCGCCTTCACGTTTAATGCGTTTGCGCGAAAAAGTAATTGAAATGGCTAAACTGCCGGTTGATAACTTATTGATAGTGCGTTTTAATCGAGAATTTGCTAACCGTGATGCCGAGCAGTTCATTGATCATATATTAAT
>Ga0192647_100395_pt1 | contig 31069 bp, 34 predicted proteins | sample LauGreFa1BDMLBSN_2_FD_133046 | JGI IMG/M metagenome (GOLD analysis project Ga0192647, IMG submission 133046) | Freshwater lake microbial communities from Lake Michigan, USA - Fa13.BD.MLB.SN - reassembly | ecosystem: Environmental > Aquatic > Freshwater > Lake | place: Lake Michigan, USA... | reverse complement strand
CGCTCATGCGCCGGCTTGTCGAACCCGAACTGCGCCTCGAGTTGCTTGATGAATTTCGGATCAAGCCCCTGAGCTCCGCGATATTTTGATGATCCGCCCTCATTGCCGCCACCCGGCTGGGTTTGGCCGCCCGACGCGAAATCGCCGCCCGATCCGCCTGAAATCCGCGACGTAGCCGACGAATCTGCCCCCTGCTGCAATTGCGCGATAATTCGCTCCACTGGCCCGCCCGGCGCGAATTGCACCACCACAAACGACACCAGCATGATCCCGAACAAGGTCGGGATCATCAGCAGCAGCCGTCTGACGATATAAGCGAGCATCGTTTCGTGTATCCTTCGGGCTATTTTGACGCTGCGGTTTTCAAAGCCTTCGCTTCGTCATACCACCAGATCACGGGAAACGCCGAAGCGCCATAGGTTGGCATGGTTTCCGGATGGGAAAACCGGTCCCAGCGCGCCGTGCGCCAGAAACCATAAGTCCATTGCGGTACCACAAACTCCTGCGCCAGCAGCACCCGGTCCAGCGCCTTCGTCGCCGCAATCAACTCGGCGCGGTCTTTCGCAAAAATGATCCGGTCGATCAGCGCATCCACCGCCTTGTCCTTGATCCCGATCGTGTTCCGCGAGCCTTTTACATCCGCAGCTGCCGATCCGAAATACTCGCGCTGTTCGTTGCCCGGCGAGAGCGATTGCCCCCAAAGATCGGTTGTTATGTCATAATCGAACTCGCGCATCCGGTTTTCATATTGCGCCGCATCGACAACCCTGACCGTCACCCCGATCCCGAGCCGTTCCAGCGACGGCTTCCAGAACAGTAAGATCCGCTCGAATGTCGAATCATAGGCAAGCAATTCCACCACCATCGCCTCGCCCGATTTTGTGTTCGTGCGCTTGCCGTCGCGGATTTCCCAGCCCGCTTCTTTCAAAATTTTGTCGGCTTCCCGCAAATTGTCACGCACCAATTGCGGTGTCCCGTTCACCGGATTGGTAAACGGCGTCGTGAATAGGGATGCCGGAACAAGCGCTCTCACACTCTCGAGAATATCCTTTTCCAACCCCTCCGGCACGCCGTCGGAGGCAAGCTCCGTCCCTTGGTAATAGCTCTTGATCCGTTTATAGGCACCGTAAAACACGGTCTTGTTCATTTCCTCGAAATCAAAAGCGAGGTTGAACGCCCTACGCACGCGTTGGTCCTGAAATTTCTCCCGCCTTAAATTGAAAACAAACGCCTGCATCCGCCCCGAAGCACGCTCGGCAAATTCCTCGCGCACGATACGACCGTCTTTGACAGCCGGAAAATCATACGCGGTCGCCCAGTTCTTCGCGCTGTTCTCCAGTCGGAAATCATATTGATCCCCCTTCAGTGCCTCGAGCTGCACGGTCGTGTCGCGGAAATATTCATAACGCACTTCATCAAAATTGTTTGTCCCGACATTCAACGGCACCGCCGCACCCCAATAATCTTTCACCCGCTCATAAGACGCCGTCCGCCCCGCCGTGAATGATTTGAGCCTGTAGGCACCCGATCCCATTGGCGGCTCGAGCGTTGTTTGCGTGATATCACGCGCCTTGCCGTCCGCCCCTTTGCCTTCCCACCAATGCTTCGGCAGAATGATGAACTGCCCGACAATCTGAGGCAATTCGCGATTTCCCGGAGCAGCGAAGGTGAAGGTCACATCCCGTTCGCCGGTTTTCTCGGCCTTCGTAACATGCGCGAAATAAAACGCATATTGCGGGCTGTTGGCCTTAAGCGCATCAAACGAGAAAATCACATCCTCGGGCGTCACCGGCTTGCCATCCTGCCACCGCGCTCCTTCTCTGAGCCGATACGTGACGGACGCATAATCCGCCGGATAACGCACCGCTTCCGCGAGCAATCCGTAGGCGGTCGAAACCTCGTCCAAGGCTGGTGACAGCAGCGTCTCGTATAAGAGCCCCACGCCCGCTTCGAGCTGCCCTTTCACCCCCGCGACAACAGGGTTGAAATTGTCGAAACTGCCCGCTGCGGCAAGCCTTACCGTCCCGCCCTTCGGCGCGTTCGGGTTCACATACTCGAAATGCTTGAACTCTTTCGGATATTTGGGCTCCCCCATCAGCGAAACGCCGTGCCGCCACTGCGCCTCTTCCGCGAAAGTCTGCGGCATGCCGCAGATCAGGGCGAGAATAACACCAAGAACGCTGAACGAAAATCGACCCATGGCACCATCTCCCGAACGAGTGAACAACCGCAATGATCCTGCACAAAAGTGTCGATTCTGGCTAGAGCAGCGTTCTCTGCCGGAACGCCGCACTCAGCGTTCCCTCATCGAGATAATCAAGCTCCCCGCCAACGGGTACGCCATGCGCGAGCCTTGAGACGACCGGCCCATAGGGTGCCAGCAATTCGGTAATATAATGCGCCGTCGTCTGGCCATCGACCGTCGCATTCAACGCCAAGATCACTTCGCCGATGCCACCCGCTGAAACCCGCTCGATCAGCGCCTTCAGATTGAGTTCGCCGGGCCCGACACCATCAAGCGCCGAGAGCACGCCTCCGAGCACATGATACCGCCCGTTCACCACATGCGCCCGCTCGAGCGCCCAGAGATCGGCAACATCCTCCACCACCACCAGCACGCTGCGGTCGCGCCGCGGATCACGACACAGATTGCACGGCGTCACCGTATCGATACTGCCGCATTCCGCACACGTCACGATCGTATCATGCACAACCCGCATCGCATCCGCGAGCGGTCCCAGCAATTGCTCCCGCTTTTTCACGAGGCTCAACGCCGCCCGCCGTGCCGAACGCGGCCCGAGCCCGGGCATCCGCGCAAGCAACTGGATCAGGCGTTCAATCTCTGGACCGGCGATGGAGGCCATAAAGGAAAAAGCCTTGCTGAACAAAAACAATACGATGCCGCCATCGGCACGGCGGGCAAAACCTAAAACAAATTCATTCCCGGCGGCAGCGGCAATCCTGCGGTCAGCGCGCCCATTTTGTCTGCGAGCAGCCGATCCGCCTTGCCCCGCGCATCATTCAACGCGGCCACGATCAGATCTTCCAGAATATCCTTCTCGTCCGCCTTCATCAGGCTATCGTCAATCGCAAGCGTCTTGACCAGACCTTTCACCGTCATCGTCACGGAAACCATGCCGCCGCCGGACGCACCCGAGACTTCCATTCCCTCGACCTCGTCCTTGACCTGACTGAGTTTGGACTGCAGCCCTTGAATCTGTTTCATCATGCCAAGCATGTCTTTCATTCGTCTGGTCTCCTCTCGTCAATCATCGCGGTCATGGTCAAGCCCGCCAAAGTCGAAATCGGGCGGTAAATCCGGCAAATCGGCGTCCTCGTCGCTTACCGCAACAGCCTGCCGCAAATCGCGCACCTCGATGATTTCCGCCCCCGGAAATGTGGCAAGCACGCTCTTCACGATCGGATTTTCGCGCACATCTTCAATCCGCTCGGCCTGCTTCGCTTTAGCAACTTCCCGAACCGGTGTTTGGCCTTCCTGCGATGACACGGCAACAATCCAGCGCCGCCCCGTCCAATCACTGATCCGCTTGGTCAAATCCGCCGCAAGGCCGGGCGATGCACCGGGCATGGGCGCGAATTCAAGTCGGCCATTCTCGAACGCGACCAGCCGCACATCCCGCTCCAGCGCCGTCTTGATTGCAATGTCGCGTTGCTCGGTCGCAAGCGCGATCAATTGCTCGAACGTATCAAGCCGCAAAACCGGTGCCTCTTGCACCGTAGCCGACGCCATCGGCGCAGCCACCGGCATCCGCTCCGGCTCTGCACGATAAGCCACGCTCAGATTACCGCTGGCTGTCGGCCCTCCCGAAGATGATCCCGCGGATGATCCTGAAGGTCGCGGCGCGCGCACCGTTTCGCCATTTTGCGTCAATGCCCGCAAGGCTTCATCCGGTGTCGGTAAATCGGCGGCATAAGCCAGCCTTACAAGCACCATCTCGGCGGCCGCCGCAGGCTTTGCGGCCTCCGCAATCTCGGTCGAGCCTTTCAGCAAAATCTGCCAGGCGCGCGACAGGGCCCGCATCGGCATTGCCGCGCAGGCAAGCCCGCGCACCCGCTCGACTTCCGTCACACTTGAATCATCCGCCGCCGCCGGCATAACTTTCAGCCTTGTGACGAAATGGGTGAAATCCGCCAGATCATTCATGATGATCTGCGGGTCGGCTCCAAGTGCGTATTGCTCCTTGAAATTCCCGAGTGCATCCGCAATCCGGCCGCTCATCACCGCCTCGAACAGATCGATCACACGCGCCCGATCCGCAAGGCCGAGCATGGCACGCACCGTCTCACCGTCCACCGATCCGGCACCATGCGAAATCGCCTGATCGAGCAATGACAATGCGTCACGCACCGAGCCTTCTGCCGCCCGCGCAATCAGCGCCAGCGCTTCAGCGTCAATCTGCACATGTTCCTTCTCGCAAATCCCTTTGAGATGCGGCACCAGAACATCGGCTTCGACGCGCCTGAGATCAAACCTCTGGCAGCGCGACAGGATCGTGATCGGTACTTTGCGGATTTCCGTCGTCGCAAAAATGAATTTCGCGTGTGGCGGCGGCTCTTCCAGCGTTTTCAGAAACGCATTGAACGCCTTGTCCGACAGCATGTGCACTTCGTCGATGATATAGACCTTGTAGCGCGCCGAGGCAGGGGAATAGCGCACGCCGTCCGTCAGCTGCTTCACATCGTCAATACCGGTATGCGAGGCCGCATCCATCTCGAGCACATCGATATGGCGCGATTCCATGATCGCCCGGCAATGCACGCCCTCGACCGGCATGGTCACGGTCGGCCCTCCACTGCCATCCGGCAGCAAATAGTTGAGCCCGCGCGCCAGAATACGCGCCGTCGTCGTTTTCCCCACCCCGCGCACGCCGGTCAGAATCCAGGCTTGCGGAATTCTGTTGGCAGCAAACGCGTTCGAGAGCGTCTGCACCATCGCATCCTGCCCGATCAGATCGTCAAAGGTCTGCGGCCGGTATTTGCGGGCAAGAACACGATAGGCGGAGGGGCTGACCACAGGCTGTGCCGGCGCCGGAGTGTCGCCAAACATCGGGATCGTCAGATCGTCCCGGATCACGTCACTGTCCGACGTATCACTCATGGGCGGCGTGGTCCTCGGCGGGAAAAATCCGCGTGCGGGAGATAAAGGGTGGGAGGCTGGACGGAGACCCGCCCTTGCTCGTTAGGGCTGCTTCCTTCCGGACCTGACCCGGTTGGCGAGTGGTACGTCCACCACCAACCTCCCGCTCTCTATATCGGGTATTGAGCCACAAAAGACAAGCATGACGCGCGATTTTATACCCCGCCTTTATTCGGCATCACGCTCTTGAGAGCGGAGTTGATCCGGGTCTGCCATCCGGGACCAGTCGCTTTGAAGGCAGCAATCGTCGCACTGTCGATTCGAAGCGTTACACGCGTTTTCGTTGGTGCTTTCTGCTTGCCTCGGGCGCGCAACGCGCGTTCGGCAAGTTCGGGAAATATTTCTTTAAAGGTGTTGCCCTTCGTGACATCTGGATCGAGAAGCTCCGGTATCTCCGAGACGCTCTCCCAGTCTTCCTTTGAATAGCCGCGATCTGCAACAAATGTTTTCAGTGTTTTACGCATCATAAATACTCCGCTCACGGTCACTCGATCGCCGCATACTGATCACCGAAACGCCTTCCGTACCGAGTGGAAAAAAGACAACTGAGACGATGATTGTACGAAATAAACCAACAGCCAAAAACCTGTTGTTTTTTGCCCGGCGAACTCGCGCTTCCAGAAAGAAATCTGTGGTTAGCTCAGAAAAATCAAATCCATGCTTGTCGATATTCGCCAATCGCTTCGGTTCACCCCGACAATGATCATATCATTTTGTAGTGACAAAATAACGTGAGGTCAATCCTCGATAATCGACCTAGCGAGGTCGCCGTGCCTGCGCTACAAGGTGCCTATGACCCAGTTTACACTCGATTCCCGCCTCATTGCCGATACGATCCCGGTTGGCGACCTCAGCCTCAGTCGTGTTTTGCTGATGAATGATTCCCGCTATCCGTGGCTGCTCTTGGTGCCTCGTCTGCCTGATATCCGTGAATTCATCGATCTCGACATGACCAATCGCGCCCGCATCTGGCGTGAAATCGAGGATGTGTCGGAGATGATGCAGCGCGAATTTTCACCCCATAAGCTGAATGTCGCAGCACTTGGCAATGTCGTTCCGCAACTCCATGTCCATGTTATCGCCCGCTCGCTTGATGATGCCGCATGGCCGCGTCCGGTATGGGGTGTCGGTGATCGTATCCCCTACGAACCAGAAGCGGGCCAAGTCCTTGCCGCGCGTCTTTCTGCTGCTTTGGGGTATCTTTGATGTCATCCGCGTACCGTTCCGAGCGTTCGGCAACCCTCGGCTATGCCGATAATCCACTGGACCGCATGGCCGCCCGCCGCGATGACGCCGAGTTTATGGCCAGCCTTGCGGCATCCCCTGAATCGCGCACCTTTGTGCTCGCTGGTGATATCCCGATCCTGAAGCGCAACGGCGATCATCTCGAAGCTCTGTTCGATCTCACAGAGGCCGAGCACCTCGGCACAACCCGCGAACGCGTGTTCCTCGGTCACGATGGCAAACGCGCACTGTTCGGGCTTCAACTCGACGCGCAGGAACCCGAGACACATCAGGGGCGTGATGATCTTCTCGTCCTCGATCTGCGGTCTATCGCCGTTCAGGGCCTTTTGCCGCCGGAAATTCTCGGGCCGTTGGGAGAAGCAAAGTCGCTCATGTATTGGCATCGTCGCCATCGGTTCTGCGCCGTCTGTGGCCAGCCCTCCGCACTCGCAAGTGGCGGCTGGAAGCGCATCTGCCCCTCATGCGAGGCCGAGCACTTCCCCCGCACCGACCCCGTCGCCATCATGATGGCTGTGCGGGGCGATAAATGCGTTCTCGGTCGCCAGTCCCGTTTCCCGCCGGGCATGTATTCGTGCCTTGCCGGTTTCATCGAGCCGGGAGAGACCATGGAAAGCGCCGTCCGGCGCGAATTGGAGGAGGAGGCCGGCATCAAAACCGGCTCGGTCCGTTATCTCGCCTCCCAACCATGGCCGTTTCCAGGTTCGCTGATGATTGGCTGTATTGGCGAGGCCCTTACCGACGTGCTCACCATTGATCACGACGAGCTCGAAGACGCCCGCTGGTTCAGCCGGTCGGAAGTCCGCGCCATGCTCGATGGCACGCATCCGGACGGACTCACCTGCCCGCCGCCCATCGCCATCGCCCACGCAATCATGCGCGCATGGGCGATTGACGGCGAAGGAGCGTGATCTAGCTTCCCAGCGGCTCGCTATCCTCGATCTCGATGCCAAAGCCGGCCAACCCGACATAAGACCTGCTGCTCGATGCGAGATTGATGATCGAGACGACGCCGAGATCTTTCAAGATTTGCGCGCCAAGTCCCACTTCCCGCCATTGCTGCTGGCGCACCGCATCCGACCCCTTGTCGCCAAGCGATTGCAGCGGAACGCCCGATGTCCCGTCACGCAGATAAACCAGCACGCCGCGACCTTTCGCTGCGAATGTCTTTAAGGCCGCACTGATATTCGTGCCGCCACCGAATACGTCCGCCAGCACATCGGCGCGATGCAACCGCGTCGGCACCCCTTTGCCATCGCCGATCCGGCCATGCACGAATGCGAAATGATGCACCGGATCAAACGGCGTCACAAACGCATAGCCAGTAAGTTCGCCAATTTCCGTTTTCACCGGAAACGTCGCCACACGCTCGACAAGTTTCTCGCGCGCCTGCCGGTAGGCGATCAGATCAGCCACCGAAATCCGTTTGATAGAATGCTTTTCGCCAAACGCATCAATCTGCGCGCCGCGCATCACGGTGCCGTCATCATTGGCCAATTCGCAAATCACGCCTACGGGCGGCAGGTTGGCCAATTTGCAGAGATCAACTGCCGCTTCCGTATGGCCCGAGCGCATCAACACGCCGCCATCCTTCGCGATCAGCGGAAAAATATGCCCCGGACGCACAAAATCATCCGCGCCCATATTGCCATTAGCCAATGCCCGCACCGTATTCGAGCGCTGCTCAGCTGAAATTCCGGTCGTAAGCCCATGCTTCACATCCACCGTCACCGTAAAGGCGGTTCCCAGCGGCGCATCATTCGAGGCCACCATCGGCGTGAGATGCAAGCGCTTGGCTGTGTCCGAACTCAGCGGCGCGCACACAATCCCGCACGTATTGCGGATGATGAAGGCCATCTTCTCCGGCGTGCAATGGATCGCCGCGCAGATGAGGTCGCCCTCATTCTCGCGATCATCATCATCGGTCACAATCACAATCTCGCCCTTCGCGAAAGCCTCGATCGCCTCTGTCACACTGTGCGGCATGGTATTCCTCTTGGTGTTGTTTTCGGTAAAAGGGAGAAAATCATTTGGCGTCACGGCGCCTTTGGTCTCGCGTGCGATGGTTTCCGCCGTCTCGCGTGAAAGCCACGCAGCCTCATTATTGCACATCTGCGTTATCGCCCCGGGCGACACACCAATCCGACGCGCAAAATCCACACGGCTGATCGCATTCTTTTTGAGCCAGACAGCAAGTTTCATCGGAGCGGTCTAATCCGATCCAGAATTCATTTCAACTCAATTTTGGAAATAATGGTTCAAAAATTTAGTATAACTAAATTATCTGACAGGCAGCTACGGTGTCGTCGTGCCCACCGGCCCGCGATGGTGCAGATAATAATCGGCGCAATTCAGGCGGCCCGATCTTCTACATCGACATAATCGGCACGGCTTGAAGGCGGCGGAGGCGTTTCGCCACTGGCGCGCATCCCATCAAGATGAAACGCGATAGCCTCACCGATCATCTGCTTCACCTCTGCAACAGTGTCACCGACAGAAACGCAACCCGGCAAATCCGGCACATAGGCCGAATAGTTCCGCTCGCCTTTTTCAATCACGACTGCATAGCGCATGGGTTACTCCGATAATCCCGCCTGTCTTAAAATGCTCTTGAGCGTGCCAGGTTGCAAGTCCGCACTTAATTTTCCCGGCACCGTGACTTTGCCGCGCTTCAACGGATGGGAATATTGGCGGTGGCTGCCTCTCGTTGCAAACAAAATCCATCCATCAGCCTCCAGACGACGAATAATGTCTCTGACCCGGGTCGGCATCGATGAATGGAACTATTTATTCAGGAAAAATAAAAAATTAGCTTCCATTCTTCACCCCACCTGCCCCCTATGCCGCAGGAAATGATCAGCCAACACACACGCCATCATCGCCTCGCCAACCGGTACAGCACGAATACCCACGCACGGGTCGTGGCGACCTTTGGTCAGAATATCCGTCTCATGGCCTGTCTTATCAACCGTCTGGCGGGGCGTAAGGATCGACGACGTCGGTTTCACGGCAAAACGCGCCACAATCGGCTGCCCCGTTGAAATGCCGCCCAAAATCCCGCCCGCATGATTGGCCAAAAAGTGCGGATTCCCGTCCGTCCCCGCACGCATTTCATCGGCGTTTTCTTCGCCCATAAGACTCGCAGCGGCAAACCCGTCGCCGATTTCAACGCCTTTGACGGCGTTGATCCCCATGAAGGCCGAGGCCAAGTCGGCGTCAAGCTTGCTATAAATCGGCGCGCCCCAACCTGCAGGGACGTTTTCGGCGACGATTTCGATCACAGCCCCGACCGAGGAGCCGGATTTGCGGATGCTGTCGAGATAACCCTCATAGAACTTCGCCATTTCAGCGTCAGGGCAGAAAAACGGGTTGTTGTGGACTTGCTCCCAATCCCATCGCGAACGATCCACTTTGTGCGGGCCCATTTGCACCAGCGCGCCGCGAATGACGACGTTTGGAATGATCTTGCGGGCAATCGCTCCCGCTGCAACCCGCGCCGCCGTTTCGCGCGCGGAAGAGCGACCACCGCCACGATAATCGCGAATGCCATATTTCGCGTCATAGGTGAAATCGGCGTGCCCCGGGCGGTAGGCATCACGAATATCGCCGTAATCTTTCGAGCGTTGATCGGTGTTTTCAATCATCAACGCAATCGAGGTACCGGTAGTGACTTGTTCAGGCGTGCGATCATCCGAAAAGACGCCCGAGAGAATTTTGACCTGATCAGGCTCGCGCCGCTGCGTTGTGAAGCGCGACTGCCCCGGCTTGCGGCGATCAAGCTCGATTTGAATATCGGCTTCCGTCAGCGGGATCAGCGGCGGGCAGCCATCGACGACGCAGCCAATCGCAACCCCGTGGCTTTCGCCAAAGGTAGTGACGCGGAAAAGATGGCCGAAACTGTTGTGAGACATAGGTATCGCTTTCGTATGACACGATTCTTTTATAAGCGCTGGCCGAACGGGTCAAATCCCGCCGCGTCTCACACCCAGCGGCACCCGCCCGCCTCGAATACCAAGACACGCCCCTGCCACACGTCCTGCTGCGGCGCCGTATCGGTCGTCATTCCGCCAATCATCGCCATCAGCGCGCGCGCGACTCCACCATGCGAGACAATCACGCTTTCGACGGTAATCGTCTCGATCCACGGCTTTAGCCTTTTGGCAAGCATCGCATAGCTCTCACCCTCGGGCGGAACAAACGCCCATTTATCGGCAGCCCTGCGCTTTTCGACGTTTGCGTCCTGCTTCCGCAGTTCCTTCCACGTGTAGCCTTCCCAACGTCCGAAAGTGAGTTCCTTCGCCCGCTCTTCGAGTTCGAACGCCGTGGGATCAAGGTTCAGCGCTTTCCGCGCGATTTCTGCCGTCTCCCGTGTCCGCGAGAGCGGACTGACAATCCAGGGCAGGGCATCGATATTCGAAGCGAGCGTTCCAAGCCTCCGCCCCGCTTCTTTCGCCTGCACACGACCAAGCGCGTTGAGCGGCGTGTCCTTTTGCCCCTGCAACCGGCCTTCGGCGTTCCAGTCGGTCTCGCCGTGACGCACAAACAATATACGGGGCAGGGACGCCATCGTGATCAGCCCTTGTCGAGCGTAATATCCGGTGCTTCCGGGTTTTTCATGCCGACAATATGATATCCTGCATCCACATGCTGGATTTCGCCGGTGACACCGCGCGCCATATCCGACAGCAAAAACACCGAGCTATCGCCGACTTCCTCTATTGTAACCGTCCGGCGCAGCGGCGAATTATATTCGTTCCACTTCAGAATATAGCGGAAATCGCCAATTCCCGAGGCCGCCAAAGTCTTGATCGGGCCTGCCGAGACGGCGTTCACCCGGATATTCTTCGGGCCCAGATCGGCGGCAAGGTACCGGACGGATGCTTCGAGCGCTGCTTTTGCAACACCCATCACATTATAATGTGGCATCCATTTTTCGGCACCATAATAGGTCAGCGTCAAAAGCGAGCCGCCATTCGGCATCAATTTCTCGGCGCGCTGCGCCACCGCTGTGAACGAATAGCATGAGATCAGCAGCGATTTCGTGAAATTGGCTTCCGTCGTTTCAATATACCGTCCCGTCAATTCGTCCTTGTCCGAGAACGCGATGCAATGCACGACAAAATCAATCGTACCCCATTTTTCCTTAACAGCGTCGAATACCGCATCAATTGAGTCAGGATCCGTGACATCACAATGGCCGACAACGATGCCGCCCAGTTCTTCGGCGAGCGGGCGCACCCGCTTTTCAAGCGCGTCACCCTGATAGGTAAACGCCAGTTCGGCTCCGTGAGCGCGTGCGGACTGGGCAATCCCCCAGGCGATCGAGCGGTTATTGGCAAGGCCCATAATGAGCCCGCGCTTACCTTCGAGGATTGGCCGTGCGGCAGTGTGATCTGAAGCCATGCGATTTGAAAATCCAAATTAAACTGCGGAAGAAGTACTGATAGGTAAACTCCTTAGCCGAAGGTTGATAAAAGCGGAAGTCTTAACCGACCAGCCTGTTGATAGCGCCCGATCAACTTTCTTGACGAAACATGACATTCAGAAACAACTATGGTTGGCTCTAGCAACTCCGCCAGAAAATGATATAAAGCAGCCGCCGGAGTTAACCGGCGATCAATTATAAGAAGCCATGCCTCAAAATCATTTATCTGATCACGCTTCGCACCCCGGTCCGGAGCGGCACCATGCCGCGCAAACACATCGCTTTCTCCCGCTCGCCATTGGCAGCATCGGCGTTGTGTTTGGCGATATTGGAACCAGCCCGCTCTATGCTTTTCGGGAAGCACTTCTCGCAGCCGTAGGAGGACATCACGCTGGAGCGAGTGGCACAATTCCGGTCATCCCGCGAGAGTCGGTGCTCGGCGTTTTGTCATTGATTGTCTGGGCACTCGTGCTCGTGGTGACTGCAAAATATGTGTTGATCCTGCTCCGCGCCGACAATAACGGCGAAGGTGGAACGCTGTCGCTGATGGCACTGTGCCAACGAGCCCTCGGGCGCGGCAAGAATTTTGTTTTTTTTCTCGGCGTCATCGGGGCGGCCATGTTTTATGGCGACTCGATCATCACGCCAGCAATTTCGGTGCTTTCCGCTGTCGAAGGCGTTAAGCTGATTACACCTGCCTTTGAGCCTTATATTATCCCGATTACCCTGTTTATCCTGATTGGCTTGTTCACCGTTCAGAGCCGGGGTACAGCCAGCATGGCGTCGTTTTTTGGCCCAATCATGGTTCTATGGTTTCTGATGCTTGCAGCGGGCGGCATCATGCACATCAGCGATGACATTGGTGTCCTTTCTGCGCTCAATCCGCTTCACGGGTTTTTCTTCGTGATCGAGCATAAGGTTATCGGCCTTGTTACCTTGGGAGCGGTCTTTCTCGCTGTGACAGGCGGTGAAGCGCTTTACGCAGATCTTGGTCATTTTGGCAAAGTTCCAATCCGCATGGCATGGCTTTGGTTTGTATTTCCATGTCTGATCCTGAATTATTTCGGTCAGGGGGCTTTGGTTCTTGCCCATCCCGAAGCGGCAACGAGCCCGTTTTTCCAGCTTTATCCTGATTGGGCCACGGTTCCCGTCGTGCTCATGGCAACAGCCGCCACCGTAATCGCTAGCCAAGCTGTCATTACGGGCGCCTTCTCGCTCACGCGTCAGGCGATCCAGCTCGGCCTCTTGCCGCGCATGGAAATCCGGTTCACCTCAGAATCCCACGCGGGACAGATCTATCTGCCGCGCATCAATTGGCTGTTGCTCATCGGCGTCGTCGTACTGGTGATCGTATTCAAGACATCCACGGCATTGGCTTCTGCCTACGGCATAGCCGTTACAACAACGATGGTCGTAGATGCCACACTCGCTTTCATTGTTATCTGGCGCTTGTGGAAATGGAATGTCGCCGCTGCTGCCGCACTGGTCCTGCCGTTCCTCTTGATTGACCTGACATTTTTCTCAGCCAATCTGTTGAAATTGTTCGAGGGAGCCTATGCGCCGCTTGCATTTGGCATGGGTCTCGTTGTTCTCATGGCCACATGGCGGAAGGGGACTCGCATTCTCGCTGAAAAAACCCGGCAGGGCGAAGTTCCGCTCGGAGATTTGATCAGAAGTCTCGAGAAGCGCCCGCCGCATTTTGTTGCCGGGACGGCGGTATTCTTGACAAGCGATCCCGACTCCGCGCCCACCTCGCTGCTGCATAATCTGAAACACAACAAGATTTTGCACGAGAAGAACGTCATTCTCACTGTGACAACGGGAGATACTCCGCGCGTCAACGATGAAACCCGCGTTCAGGTCGAGCAGATCAGCCCGCATTTCAGCAGGGTGAGCATGAAATTTGGCTACATGGAAACGCCCAACGTCCCGCGCGGTCTTGCCATCGCGCGCAAGCACGGCTGGATCTTCGATATCATGTCGACTTCGTTTTTCGTGTCACGGCGTTCTATCAAAGTGGCCGCCCATTCGGGTATGCCGCTCTGGCAGGACAAATTATTCATCGGTCTTGCCCGGAACGCCATTGATGCGACTAGCTTTTTCCAGATACCAACCGGACGCGTTGTGGAAGTGGGGACGCAGGTGACGGTCTAGGCTGTCACCTTGGTCTTCCGTTTTGCGGGTGCGGGTTTGGCGTGCCCGTAAATCCGTTGCGGCGGAATGAATAGAGTTATCGTATCACCACTCCTGATCATTCCCTCTCGTTCCACCCGTGCCACAATCCCCCGGCGATGTGTTGCAACCTTGGGAAACGCGAGTCCATGCCCCGGATGGTTCCCCTCGATGACATCTGCAGGATACCTGCAAGGCTGGTTTTCAAGATCAACAACCAACGTCGCACCCGATGAAAACATCATCCGTGTAGATGGTGGCAGCAGCGTAAAATCTGGAATACCAGATACGAGAAGATTTGCGCCAACCCATTCCGGCAAAACCTCTGGAATGCCAAGATCGGAAGCAATCAACGCCAATTCCTCGACCGACACAATCGACATTTGCCGGCTATTACTGATCGGTGTTCCGCGCACATATTGCTTCAGTGTCCGGCTGTCCGACGCCATGATCCGGCTCGAATGGCAATCGCCCGCAATGCCGTCAAACACAATCGTCAACGAATTGCATCGTGCCTTTTCAAGCCCGGTCTTTCGGTCAGGATTGATAAGACAGGTTTCAACACGGCCTTCAACGGCGATTTTCTCGAGTATGGCCATTTAAATAATCCCCCGCCGTAACTGCTTGATTGAATGCCTACATCCGTTCCCGGGGTTTATTATCCCGCCAACGCTTCATCAGTACTTCCAACTCCAGATCCGGTGTTTTCGGCAGAATGACATCGATCGTCACCATCAGATCACCCGGTCCGCTATCGGAGGGTAACCCCTTGCCGCGTAATCGCAATGTCTGTCCAGTCGAGCTATAGGGAGGCACAGAAATTTCAACCGTTCCCTCAAGCGTCGGCACAAGCACCTTGCCGCCGAGAACCGCATCTTCCAGCGGAACCGGCGCGCGAACGCGGAGGTTCTTGCCCTCTGTCACAAACCTTGGGTCTCCAGCCACATGCACCGTCACAAAGGCATCGCCATTCGGCCCGCCCTCGGCGCTCGGCATCCCCTGTTGCTTCAACCTGATGACTTTGCCCTCGGTTACACCGGCAGGCACAGCCACTTCGATTGTTTTGCCCGACGGGAGCGTGACACGAACCTTCGTCCCCTTCAGCGCATCCGAAAATGAAATCGTCGAATCAATTCTTACATCGGCGCCGGGTGCGGGCTGCCTGCGACGTGTGCCGGTATTGAACCCGGCACCCGCGCCACCGGCACGAAAGAAGTCTGCAAAGATGTCTGAAGCATCAAATCCGCCAGCCTGAAAGCCCGCACCGCGTCCGGCTCCCGCGTGACGTCCTGCCCGCGGATCAAACCCGCGCCCCCCGAAACCAGGATGCTTCGGCTTGCCTTCGGCATCAATTTCCCCGCCATCAAACATTTTCCGCTTCTTGGCATCACCCAAAATTTCGTAGGCGCTGTTCAACTCGGAAAACTTCTCTTTGGCCAGAGGATCATTGACATTGTAGTCGGGGTGAAGCGCCTTCGCCAATTTGCGAAACGCTTTCTTGATGTCTGCTTCTGCTGCCGTCTTCGGGACGCCCAGAACAGTATAGGGATCACGCATGCTTGGCCTTGCGGGAGAGTTTCGGGTTATCGACGAAAAATTGCTCGCCTTCTATATGGCGATTGTCACGTTAATGCGCAATATTGGAGAAGTGCGAGTTCACTCTTGATCAGAGTTGCCCCGGATCGCCGTCGATGATGGTCCAGGGCCCGGCCGCCTGTCGGCATGCCGTTGCCGAGAATTTTGCCGGTGTCGTGCCGCGTGTTCCGAATTTTGCATCAAATGAACGACAAAGGCTATCATCCTGGATGAAGGGCTCGGCCGTAGCTACAAAATCTCCGCGCACGCGCGTCGCTGGATTTGCCCATTCGAAGCGTTTGCCATCGTCGGAGCCGAGAGCCGCTGTCAGGGCAGGTTCGGCAAGTGGCCAGTCCTCCGATGAAATCCGCGTCAGAGACGGCGACAGACCTTTCTGGATGGAACCGGTAATCAGGTATTCATTTCTGTCCGAAAACTGTTCAAAAATAGCGCTATCGTAACCACATCCTCCCAGCAGAAGCCCTATGCTGAAAACACCTGCCAAACGAGCACTCCGCCCGCTTTTTGACGAAGCTCTTGCTTCTAATGTGTCCTTTATTGCGATAGACACTTGGGATATGCAACGCATTATACTCAACTGGTCCGCCACTCAGATCTCGATTAATCGAACGGAAACATAACCGTGAAACCCTTAACAGACAGTGACTTCACCGCGGCGCAAGAGCCCTTCGATCTGTTTCGGCAATGGTTCGCCGACGCCAAGGCCAGCGAGCCTAATGATCCGAATGCCATGGCACTTGCGACCGTTGATCCCCAAGGCATGCCCGACGTCCGCATGGTCCTGATGAAGGGCTATGACGAGCAAGGCTTCGTTTTTTACACCAACACCGGCTCCGCAAAGGGCACCCAGCTACTCGCCTCCCGAAAGGCAGCCATCGTATTCCACTGGAAGAGCCTGCATCGCCAAGTGCGTGTTCGCGGTCCGATCGAGCAGGTCAGCGATGCCGAGGCCGACGCCTATTTTCAGAGCCGCCCGCGCGATAGCCGCATCGGCGCATGGGCCAGCCAGCAGTCCCGCCCGCTCGAAAGCCGCTTCGCGCTCGAGAAAGCCGTTGCCGTCAACGCCGCAAAATATGCCGTCGGCACCGTGCCTCGCCCGCCGCACTGGACAGGCTTTCGTATTATGCCCGTCGCCATCGAGTTCTGGCATGATCGCCCCTTCCGCCTGCATGACCGCATCACCTTCTCGCGGGCTGAGCCAAACGGAGACTGGACCAGGCACCGCCTTTACCCCTAAATAGATGATCACGCAGCGCGAGACTGCAAGTTGGAATGCAAAGGACGAACCATGCCGCAACCCAAAGACAATGGCCCGACGCGCACCATGCTGCTGACGGGTGCAAGCCGCGGAATCGGCCATGCCACCGTCAAGCGCTTTTCCGCCGCCGGCTGGCGCGTCATCACCTGTTCCCGGCATCCCTTCCCCGAAAATTGCCCGTGGGAGATGGGCCCCGAGGATCACATTCAGGTCGATTTGGCCAATCCTGTCAGCACCGAAGCCGCCATCCTTGAAATCCGCAACCGCCTCAAAGATGGCCGTCTCGACGCCCTCGTCAACAATGCCGGTATTTCGCCGAAAGGCCCGGGCGGCAGCCGCCTCGGCACCATCGAAACATCCCTCAAGGACTGGCAGTCCGTCTTCCAAGTCAATTTCTTCGCGCCCGTCATGCTGGCCCGCGGTCTGCTCGACCAGCTGAAAGAGGCGAAAGGATCCGTCGTCAACGTCACCTCGATCGCCGGCTCCCGCGTCCATCCCTTCGCCGGTGCCGCCTACGCCACCTCCAAATCCGCGCTCGCCGGTCTCACCCGCGAAATGGCCGCCGATTTCGGCCCGCACGGCGTCCGCGTCAACTCCATTTCGCCCGGCGAGATCGACACCGCAATCCTCTCCCCCGGCACCGACAAAATCGTCGCCCAGATCCCGCTCCGCCGCCTCGGCACGCCGGAAGAAGTCGCCAAAGCGATCTATTTTCTCTGCACTGACCAATCGAGCTATGTGCACGGCGCCGAAATCCACATCAATGGCGGACAGCACGTTTAACTTGAATTTCTGCCCTAATTAGCTAATCTAATAGCTAAGGAGAAATTCAATGAAGCCCGAACAGTCCCGAGCCGGTCAGGCGTTCTCTGTCACCATCCACGAGGCCAAGACAAACCTGTCGAAACTGATTGCTGCCGTCGAAGCAGGCGGTGAGGTTGTCATCTCGCGTGGTGCGACTCCCGTCGTGCGGATTGTCTCCCTGTCACCGCCTAAAAAGCGGATATTCGGCGCCATGAAGGGGCGGGTTTCCCTCGATGACACATTTTTTGAACCGTTGCCGGAAGATGAATTGACACTCTGGGAGGGCCGGTGAGGCTCCTTCTCGATACGCACACCTTTGTCTGGTTCATCGAAGGATCGCCGCGCCTCTCGAACCGGGCGCGTGAATTAATCGAAGCCGATGCAGCAGAAGTTTATGTGAGTGCGGCAACTGGCTGGGAAATAGCCACCAAGCACCGGCTTGGTAAATTGCCGAATGTCGAAGCACTCGTTATGGATTTCGAGGGCGCAGTTCTCCGGGCCGGAATGACAGGTCTCGCAATCACCCTTCGCCATGCGGCCATGGCAGGCTCTCTCACGGGTGACCATCGCGATCCGTTTGACCGGATTTTGTCTGCGCAATCGCTGTGTGATAACCTCATCTTCATTTCAAACGACGAGATTCTGGATCGCTTCGGAATTTCACGAATCTGGTGACGCCATGTCCGACCGCCTCTATCCCCCGCGCCCGATCATCGCCGCTTCCGTCGCCGTGTTCCGCGAGGGGAAAGTCCTCTTGGCCGCGCGCGTCAATCCGCCGGGCGCCCATGTGTTCTCGCTCCCCGGCGGCCTTGTCGAGATCGGCGAAACGCTTGAAGAGGCCGCTCTGCGCGAACTCATGGAGGAAGTGGTTGTCGAGGCCCGCATCATCGGCTTTGTCGGCCATGTCGAAGTCATCGAGCGTGACGCGGAGGACAAGATCCGCCGCCATTTCGTCGTCAATACCTTTGCCGCTGAATGGGTCTCCGGGGAGCCGCAAACCGGCCCCGAGGCTGCTGCCGTGCAGTGGACTGACCCTGCTTCGCTTGGCGGACTTGCCGTCACAAAGGGTCTTTCCGGTATTCTCGAAAAAGCCGTGCGCGTCATGTCAGAGACGTCACTCGTGCGCTAAGGTTTCCGAGAATCTGACCATCTCGCCCTGCGAATTGGCCACCAGCTCGCCGTCCCACATCACGCGATTGCCGCGGATGATCGTCCCGACCGGCCACCCCGTCACCGTCACCCCGTCATAGGGTGTCCACTGGCTACGCGACGCGATCCATGCGTTACGGATTGTCTCCCGCCGCTTCAGATCAACCACCGTCACATCCGCATCATAGCCGACGGCAATACGTCCCTTGCCGGCAATGCCGAAGAGCCGCGCCGGCCCCGCGCTCGTCATATCCACAAAACGCTCGAGCGACATCCGCCCCGCAGTCACATGGTCGAGCATGATCGGCACCAGCGTTTGAACACCCGTCATACCCGAGGGCGAGGTCGGATAGGGCTTCGCCTTCTCTTCCAATGTATGCGGCGCGTGGTCTGAGCCCAGAATATCAGCAACTCCCTGCGCCACGCCCCACCACAACCCGTCGCTGTGCGCGAGATCCCGCACGGGCGGGTTCATCTGCACCAAAGTCCCGAGCCGTTCATAGCACTCCGGCGCCACGAGCGTCAGATGATGCGGCGTCACCTCGCAGCTTGCGACATCCTTGTGCTTGGCCAGAAACCGCATTTCCTCCGCCGTCGAAATATGCAGCACATGAATGCGTGCGCCCGTCTTGCGGGCAATCCGCACAAGTCGTTCCGTGCAACGCATCGCCACTTCTGCCGAGCGCCACACGGTGTGCGACATCGGATCATTTTCGACCCTGAGATCGCGCTGCTCGCGCAGCATCATCTCGTCTTCCGAATGGAACGCCGCCCGCCGCCCGATCTGCGAGAGAATCGCTTCCACTCCCGCATCGTCTTCCACCAGCAGCGATCCGGTCGATGACCCCATGAAAACCTTGACACCTGCCGCCCCCGGCAATCTCTCCAGCTCTTTGAGCTCAGCGGCATTCTCGTGCGTTCCGCCAACCCAGAACGCGAAATCGCAATGCATCCGGTGCGTACCCCGCTTCACCTTGTCGGCAAGCGTCTCGGCGTTGGTCGTTTGCGGATCGGTATTCGGCATCTCGAACACGGTCGTCACGCCGCCCATCACGGCGGCCAATGATCCCGTTTCGAGATCCTCCTTGTGCATCAGGCCCGGTTCCCGGAAGTGCACTTGGGTATCGATCACGCCCGGCAGCACGTGAAGTCCGGTGCAGTCGATGACCGAACCGGCTGAGGCGGCGTCGAGCGTGCCAAGCGCTGCAATCCGTCCCCCTTTGATCCCCAGATCACACAGCCCCTCGCCATCCTGATTGACGATTGTTCCGCCCTTGAGCACCATGTCGAAAGTTTTTGCCATGCGCGTCATCCCGTGAGTGTGATATCTTGGTGCGTCATGGGAAGCAGGCTAGTCAATGCAAAAAACAATCGTCAAGGCCATTTCACTCGACTAAGACTATCCTCATGAAAGCAATCACTGAACGATCCAGCCCGCTTGATTTGGCCACGACACGGTTCGGGGAAGCTCCATGCCTTTAAGCCATCTTTCTGATCGTGGCGTGCTCCGTGTGACCGGCGAAGACGCCCGGGATTTTCTCCACAATCTTGTCACCAACGACATCGAATCACTTGGCCGCGGCGAAGCGCGGTTTGCCGCCTTGCTCACCCCTCAGGGCAAAATCATTGCCGACTTTTTTGTCATCGCATCGCATCACACCGACGATGACTTCTGGATTGATTGCCCAAAAGCTCTTGCTCCCGACCTCGCAAAACGTTTCGGTTTTTATAAGCTCAGGGCAAAGGTCGCCATTGCCGATCTTTCCGGCACGCATGCCATTCTCGCCTGTTGGGACGGCGCGAACCCCGAGACTGAAAATGGAGTAGCCTTCACAGATCCGCGCTTTGCCCCGCTTGGTTCCCGTCTCATCGTCGATCAGGCGCTGGCTTCAAGCCTCGCATCTCATCCCGCATCGCTCTGGCAGACGCACCGGATCATGCTCGGCATCCCTGAAGGTGGCAAGGACTTCACCTATTCGGATGCGTTCCCCCACGAGGCCGATATGGATTTGCTGAACGGCGTCGATTTCAAAAAGGGCTGCTATGTCGGGCAGGAGATTGTCTCCCGCACGCATCATCGCGGCACGGCGCGCACGCGGTCCGTGCTTGTTCAGTTTCCTGCCGGTGTGTCAGCACCCGAAGGTGTCGAGATCCATGCCGGAACAAAAACGGTCGGTACGCTCGGGTCATCGGCTCCCGAAGGCCACGCCATTGCCCTGCTGCGCCTTGATCGCGTTCAGGAGGCAATGGCTGCGGGCGAACCCCTGTCGGCTGGCGGTCTGCCGCTCCGCATTCTTCGCCCCGAATGGATGCCGCAGGCAATTCTCGATGGAGCCAGCCACGCATGAAGGGCGTCATAAAACATCCTGACGGTAAAATTCGCTGCCCTTGGCCGGGCGTTGATCCGCTCTATGTCGCCTATCACGATCAGGATTGGGGCGTCCCCGAATATGATGACCGCGCTTTGTTCGAAAAGCTTGTGCTGGACGGCTTTCAGGCAGGCCTGTCTTGGATCACGATCCTTCGGAAGCGCGATCATTTTCGCACCGTTTTTGATGGTTTCGATGCTGAAAAAATCGTCCGCTACACGCCCGAAAAGATCGGTGCCCTGTTGAATGATGCCGGCATTATCCGCCATCGCGGCAAAATCGAAGGGACTGTCAAAAGCGCACGGGTTTTTCTCGATATTCAGGAAAAACAGGGCTTCTCAACCTATCTCTGGGATTTTTGTGATGGGCGCGTCATCAATAATCAACCTCGCACCATGGCTGATATTCCCACAGAGTCCGAGATTTCCCGCCGCCTGTCGAAGGATTTGAAGGCGCGTGGTTTCGCCTTTTGCGGCCCCACCATCGTCTATGCGTTCATGCAGGCTGTCGGCATGGTCAATGACCACCTCGTCGGATGCTTCCGTCACGACGAGGTCAAAACGCTGGAGCGGCGTCTCTGATGCCGCGCAAGCAGGAGCCACCCCGCGCATGGCAACGCATGCTCTCCGGTCGGCGTCTTGATCTGCTCGATCCGTCGCCGCTCGATATCGAGATCGAAGATATCGCCCACGGCCTCGCCCGCGTCGCCCGCTGGAACGGCCAGACGAGTGGCTCGACGATCTTTTCCGTCGCCCAGCATTCCTTGTTGGTCGAGGCCTGCGCCCGCACTGCGGATCCCGGCCTCGATAATACCGATCTCCTCGCGGCTCTCCTGCACGATGCGCCTGAATACGTCATTGGCGACATGATCTCGCCCTTCAAAGCGGTGATCGGCTCCAATTACAAAGAAGTCGAGCACCGTCTTCTCGCGGCAATTCACATCCGGTTCGGTCTCGCTCCGATTCTTCCCGACGGTCTGGTCAAAGCCATCAAAGCGGCCGACCGTGCCGCCGCATGGATCGAAGCCACCCGGCTCGCCGGTTTCACCGAGAGTGAGGCGAACAAGTTCTTTGGCGGGCAACGCCTCGACCCGTCACTCATCGGCGATTTTATCGACTCATGGTCGGCAGATCAGGCCAAACAGCGCTTTGTTGATCGATTTGAAAATCTGTCATCCACACGTTGAAGTCTGGGGGTAGCCTCGTCGCATCGCATTTTGAGGCCTGTGTTTTGGTGTGTGCTGTGTCATGGTTACACCTGAGACGCGTTGCTAATTTCATGAAAGTTCACCAATGCCCACACTTCACGTTTCCTCGCTCTCCCGTCTCGTCGAGACCGTCGAGGCAACGCGCGCAAGCCACGTCGTCACCCTGATCAACGCCGCAACTGTGGTCGAGCGTCCACCGTCGATCCGGGAAGATCGCCATCTTTTTATCGGCGTCAGCGATATTTCCGCGCCGCTTGACGGCCATATTCTTCCCGGTGCCGAACATGTCGAGCGTCTGCTCGCCTTTGTCCGCGCATGGGATCGTGCGCACCCGATCGTCATCCATTGTTGGGCGGGTATCAGCCGCTCGACAGCGGCCGCCTACATCACGGCCAGTGCCTTGAACCCGTCCCTTGACGAGGAAATGTTGGCACAGCGTCTGCGCACCGTCGCGCCGAGTGCGACGCCGAACCCGAGCCTGATTGCAGCCGCAGACGCTTTGCTCGGGCGGGGAGGGCGCATGAGTCGTGCGATCGAGGCGATTGGCCGGGGGGCTGACGCATTTGAAGGGACGCCCTTCCAATTATCGCTGGATTAGCGGCATGACGGCGCGGGTTGGTGATACGCCTATCGAAATCGGCCTTGCGGCAGCAATCGTCGCCGTTGAACGCGATGCGCCGACAATCCTCGTGTCGCTGACACCGGGTGAGGAGGACGGATTACCCTATGGCCAGTTCGACCCGATTGCAGATCGCACACTGGAAATCGCCCTGCGCGCCTTTGTGTCCGATCAGACCAGCCTTTCGCTCGGCTATGTTGAACAGCTTTACACTTTCGGCGACCGGGGCCGCCACGCAACCCCTGATGATCTTTCCGCGCACATCGTCTCAATCGGTTATCTGGCGTTGACCCGCATCGCGTCGCCACGCGCGGCGGCGCTCCCGGCAAATGCGGCGTTTAAATCCTGGTATCGCTATTTCCCGTGGGAAGACTGGCGCGGTGGCCGTCCCGCCATGCTGGATGCCGTAATGCTTCCTGCGCTCGAAAAATGGTCAGGTGATAAAGAATCCGAGCGGACCGATACGCGCCTGCGCGCCTTGACGCGAACCGAGCGTCTCAATCTCTGCTTTGGCACCGGCTCAAGTCCGTGGGACGAGGAGAAAGTTCTGGAGCGCTACGAGCTTCTCTATGAAGCCGGGCTCCTCTTTGAAGCCGCGCGCGATGGTCGCGACAATGCCGGCCCTCTGCATCCAGTCTCTGCCTTTGGTGATCCCATGCGTCACGACCACCGCCGCATCCTCGCCACCGCAATGGGGCGCCTTCGCGCCAAACTCAAATACCGCCCTGTTGTCTTCGAATTGATGCCCGCCGAGTTTACGTTGACCATTCTCCAACGCACTGTCGAAGCGATTTCCGGTCGCCATCTTCACAAGCAGAATTTCCGCCGCCTCGTCGAGAACGGCGCCCTCGTCGAACCGACAGGCGGGCAAACCACGACGAAGGGACGGCCAGCCGCACTCTTCCGCTTCCGTCGCAACGTCATCCAGGAACGCCCAGCCCCCGGCCTGCGCGGCGGCAAGCGGTGAGGGTGTTCTCACAAAGTTTTCCGTTTTGTTCTCTAAAACGAAATTCGTTTGTTACAGCGGACAAAAAAACGTGTCCGCTTAAACTGGAACGTTGGAGTGGTAAAAAATCGTTCAATTTCCGCCAATTGGTTTAAAATATCCGGAAATAACCGTACTAAAGCTCCAACGTGTCCAATTCAAAAGGCCGGATTAGGAGGCCAAAACGAACGTCGTTCTTTCAAAAAAACGACGTTTCCCCCTAATCCGGCCCGTTTTGTCGCGTTTTACAGCCCTAAAATGCTCTCTGCACTCGTATAAGAAAGTCCCTGCGCATCAGCAACCGGCTTGCAAGTCACCTTGCCGTCATGGACATTCAGGCCGTTCCGGAGGTGTTTGTCATCAATCAGCGCCTGCTTCCAGCCCTTGTTCGCCAAGGCCAGAGCGAATGGTAGCGTGCCATTGTTCAGCGCAAATGTAGAGGTTCGCGCAACCGCTCCCGGCATGTTCGCAACGCAATAATGGATAACGCCATCAACGACATAGGTCGGATCCGAATGCGTCGTCGCCTTCGATGTTTCGCAGCACCCGCCTTGATCGATCGCGACGTCGACGATGACCGAACCGGGCTTCATGGTCTTGAGCATCGCCCGCGTAATCAGCTTAGGCGCTTCGGCTCCCGGCACAAGCACGCATCCGATAAGAAGATCAGCCGTCTTGGCCAAGTCCTGCACCGCATCCCGTGTCGAGAAGGCCGTCCGCACTGCGCCGTTGAACTGCGCAGAAATCCGCCGCAGCACCTCGGCCGAACGATCAACGACGGTGACATTCGCACCCATGCCGAGCGCAATCATCGCGGCGTGGGTTCCAGAGACACCGCCGCCGAGAATGACGACTTCCGCCGCAGGAACACCCGGAACGCCGCCCAGAAGCACGCCACGGCCTCCAGCAGCCTTTTCTAGGCTATGTGCGCCAACCTGTGGCGCAAGACGCCCTGCGACCTCGGACATTGGCGTCAGAAGCGGCAGGCCGCCTGTTGCTGCTGTAACGGTCTCATACGCGATGCAGGTCGCCCCCGAAGCAATTAAATCCTTGGTTTGCTCGGCATCAGGCGCAAGATGGAGATAGGTGAAAAGAATTTGCCCCTTTTTCAACCGCTTCCGCTCGACTGCAAGCGGCTCCTTGACCTTCACGATCATGTCAGAATTGGCAAAAATGTCCTCGGCACTGGCCGAAATCGTCGCACCGGCGGCAACATAATCCGCATCCGTAACGCCCGCACCCATTCCCGCCTGTGTTTCAACAGTAACCTGATGGCCATTGTGAACCAGTTCAGCAACCGATGAAGGAACAAGACCGACCCGGAATTCGTTATTTTTGATCTCTTTTGGAACGCCAATACGCATTGAATCCTCCCTTTGAATGATGTCATCATTGCATGCCTCGAAAAAAAGGTTCCACGAAACTGCGCGATTAACAGGCGCATTCTTCAAATTTCCTGCGACAAACGATCCTGATTGTGGTAGATAATTCGAATGATCGAACTCGAAGCGCGGGATCGCGCCATTCTCAGATTGCTGCAAAAAGATGCGGCAATCACCAACGCGGAACTCGCGGAGCGGGTTAATCTGTCGCCGTCCGCCTGTTTGAGGCGGGTCAGCCTGCTTCAACAGCGCGGCCTCGTCCTCGGAACCGTTCTTTTGCTTGATGAACAGGCGATCGGCCTCTCGGGAACAGCCTTTGTCTCGGTCACACTCGACCAACAAGGGCGGCAAAGTCTTGATACGTTCGAAGCAGCGGTTGCCGAACATGCTGAGATTCTTGAATGCTACCTTCTTGCCGGTACCGCTGATTATTTGCTTCGGGTGGTTTATTCGGATACGGCGGATTTCGAGCGTATCCACCGCAATGTCGTCACTCGTTTACCCGGCGTTGTGCGCGTTCAGTCGACTTTGGCACTTAGAACTGTCAAAAAGACCACAGCTTTGCCTCTTTGAAAGCCAGTTTGCTTGCTTTGAGGCCCAATCTCATCGATGATTTAATCTGATCTTTCTGGAGTTTTGCCGTGACTGAAGTTTCCTTGTCCGATGTTTCAAATCTGACTTTCGAAAAGGCGTTGGCTGAACTCGAAGCGATCGTCGGAAAGCTTGAACGGGGCGACGTGCCTCTCGAGGAATCAATTACCATGTATTCTCGCGGCGAAGTCCTTCGGACTCACTGCGAAACCCTGTTAAAACAAGCCGAGATGCGCATCGAAAAGATTGCTCTTGGTGCGGATGGCAGTCCAAAAGGCGTCGTGCCATTGGACCCGCAATGAATAATTCGGTTCGTCGAACCCGCGCCGATGTGCTTCTCGTTGAAAAAGGGTTTTTTGAGAGCCGCTCAAAGGCGCAAGCAGCGATTTCTGCCGGATTGGTCAGTGCAGATGGTGCTTTTCTAAAAAAGCCTTCTGAAACCGTGCCATCGAACGCCGAATTGGTTGCTTCTGCAGCATTTCCATGGGTTTCCCGTGGAGGGGTCAAACTCGCTGCGGCGCTTGATCATTTTGAGCTTTCACCAAGCGGGTTGAATTGCCTCGATGTCGGTGCCTCGACTGGCGGATTTACCGATGTGTTGCTCAATCGGGGTGCGCGTCACGTGACCGCTGTCGATGTCGGCAAAGACCAGTTACATCCCAAAATTGCCAGAAATAGACGTGTTTTGTCGCTGGAAAACACCGATATTCGGTCGATTGTGACCGGCTCTTTGCCAGAAATGCCGACGTTTGCGGTTGTAGATGTCAGTTTCATCTCGCTCAGGCTTATTCTTCCGTCTATTGCCCAGTTGCTTGCCCGGCAAGCTCAGCTCATCTGTCTCATCAAACCGCAGTTCGAGGCAGGCCGAAAAGCGGTCGTTAAAGGCATTGTTCGGGATGAATTAATCCATGCGGAAGTCTGCGAAGCCATCTCGGAGAGCTTAAAATCTTTGGGATGGACGATTATGGGCCTGATTGAATCACCGATCATGGGTGGCGACGGCAACCGGGAATTTTTGATGGCGGCCTCTCGCAAATGATACGTACACACTCTCTTTCAATTGAAGCGCTTGGGCAAAAAGGCGATGGCCTCGCTCATCTCGACGGCGAAGCGGTACATGTTCCCTTTGCATTGCCGGGTGAACAGGTCCTCGTCGAAATCGAGGGTTCAGTCGGGCGTTTGGTTGCCGTTGAAAAGGCTTCACCAGCACGAATACCGCCTGTTTGTCCGCTATTCCAAAGCTGCGGCGGCTGTTCCATGCAACATCTTGCAGCCTCGCTCTACGGTGACTGGAAGCGGGAATTGGTACTCAAAGCCTTGTCATATGGCGGAATTGAGTATCCTGTTACTGTCCCGATTTCTGCCCATGGTGCTGGCCGTAGACGTGTCACACTTCATACGAGATTTGATCAGGGCAAGGCGATAAGCGGATTTATGGCCTCTCGAAGCCATAAATTGGTTGAAATTGATACCTGTCCGATCCTTGTTTCCGGACTTGAACGATCATCAGAAGTAGCAAGTGCTCTTGCTCAGGCTCTGTCAAAAGCACGGAAGCCGCTTGATGTCGCGATCACGAAAACATCAGCTGGGCTTGACGTTGATATTCGAGGTCACGGCCCCGTTTCGCCGTCCCTACGTCAGTATCTTGCGCGGGAGGCCGAGCGGCTCGATCTTGCGCGCCTGTCGATTCACGGCGATCCGATCATCATTCGGCGACCACCGATCGTTCAGATGGGTACCACTTCTGTTGTTTTGCCGGCGGGAAGTTTTCTTCAGGCTACTGAATTGGGGGAAGAAACGCTCGCTTCTCTGGTTGTGAATTCACTTTCCGGAGCAAAATCCGTAGCAGATCTTTTCTGCGGTGTCGGACCTTTTGCACTCAGATTGGCAAAATCTTCCAAAGTACACGCCGTCGATAGTGATCAGCCCGCTATTGGTGCCCTTGATCGCGCTGCCCGGGAAACGTCCGATTTGCGGCCCTTGACGACAGAGGCACGTGATCTGTTCCGCCGACCGCTTCTGGCGCAGGAACTCAACGCGTTTGATGCCCTCGTGTTTGATCCTCCTAGGGTAGGTGCAGAAGCGCAAGCGCTTGAAATTGCGCGCTCAAATGTACGTTTGGTCGCAGCGGTTTCATGTAATTCGACGAGTTTTGCGCGTGATGCCCGAATTTTGATTGATGGCGGGTATAAACTCGGCGCGCTTACCTTGGTTGATCAGTTTTTGTATTCTGCCCATATCGAACTTGTGGGCATTTTTGAGAAAAAGCCGGAAACAAAGCGGCCAAGGCGTTTGTTGGGGTAAGAGATGGCGCACACTGAACTGAATGATTACGAGAAAATTCTCGATAAATTTGCTGAAATCATCGGATCAAAGCATGTTTTGACCGATCCTGCCGAAATGCGCCCTTTTTTGACAGACTGGCGCGGATTGTACCAAGGCAGTGCATTCGCAATTGTGAAGCCGGGTAACACGCAAGAAGTATCTGAAATTATTCGGATTTGTGCTTCAGAAAATATCGGAATTGTTCCGCAAGGCGGTAACACTGGCCTTGTGGGTGGTAGCATTCCTTTTGAAACTGGAAATGAAATCGTTTTATCGTTGAAAAGGCTGAATCAGGTTCGCGAGGTCGATCCTTTGTCGGACACGATGACGGTGGATGCTGGAGTAACTCTTAAATCCGTCCAAGAAGCCGCTGAATCGGTAGATAGACTGTTCCCCCTCTCCCTTGCATCCGAAGGTTCCTGCACAATTGGCGGAAATCTCGCGACAAATGCGGGGGGAACTGCTGTTCTCGCCTATGGCAATGCGCGAGATCTCGTTTTGGGGCTCGAAGTCGTTCTGGCAGATGGTCGGGTCTGGAACGGGCTGGGAAAATTACGAAAAGACAATACCGGATATGATCTTCGGAACGTCTTTATTGGGTCCGAAGGCACATTGGGGATCATTACCGCAGTTGTTTTGAAGCTCTTTCCCGCTCCAAAATCGCGTTCTACGGCAATTTGTGGCCTGGCTTCGCCTGAAAACGCACTTCAACTTTTTACTTTAGCAAAGAAAAAATCAGGCTCCGCACTCACCACGTTCGAGTTAATGCCCCGATTGGGTATCGAAATGGTCGTTCAGCACATTCCGAACAACCGGGATCCTCTATCAACTCGTCACGATTGGTATGTACTGATGGAACTCTCGTCTGCCGGCAATGATGGCCTGAGTGAAGTATTTGAACAACTGTTGGCAGACGCTTTTGAGCAAGAGCTCGTTTCCGACGCAGTTATAGCTTCGTCGCTGGATCAGCGGGATGATTTCTGGAGATTGCGCGAAAGTCTCTCCGATGCGCAAGGGTTTGAGGGCGGGTCCATCAAACACGATATTTCTGTGCCATTAGCATCAGTCCCGCAATTGATTACCAACGTAAATCGTGATGTTGAACTTCTGATTCCCGGCATTCGGCCGGTGCCTTTCGGCCATCTTGGCGATGGAAATCTGCATTTCAATATGACCCAACCGATCGGGGCTGATAAATCGGCGTTTTTAGCGCGTTGGGATGAAGTAAATGAAATTGTCCATGGTTACACACTCAAAGCGAATGGATCGATTTCTGCGGAACACGGCATTGGTCGATTGAAGCGAGGAATGCTTGAAAAAGTCAAAGATCCTGTCGCTTACGATATGATGAGGGCCTTAAAGCTGACATTCGATCCCAAAAACATTCTCAATCCTGGTAAGGTGGTCAGCCCGAAATTGGTTTAGAACAAATCAAACTGATCAGATTTCCGTGGTTGATTTTCATTTTTCGGGATCATTGGGGGGTTATTCTCGAGAGTGAGTGGTCCTTTCACAGGGTCGCAGGGTTCGATCTCGAGAAGTCCATCCGGCGCAGGGCGTAACAGTGAGAGCGCTTCCATTAAGTTGGGCGCTGATGAATCGAGCCAGAGTGAAAAATCTGGCGGCGAAATAATAGCTGGCATCCGGTTGTGAAGTGGAGCCACCTCAGCGTTCGCGGAAGTTGTGATGATAGCAACCGTGTCAATTTCCGAACCATCGCCTCCCGAATAGGTTTCCCAGATACCTGCAAGTGCGAGAGGAGATCTGTCTTTCATTGCGATCAGAAATGGAACTTTGACTTTTCCATCATTTAGCCACTCATAAAAACCGCTCGCGGGGATCAAACATCTGCGGTGCCGAATCGCGGTACGAAATGCCGGCTTCTCCGAAACAGTTTCACTTCTTGCGTTAAAAAGCAGCGGAAAATCTGCAGGATCCTTGACCCAACTTGGAATAAAGCCCCATCTCATGAGCTGAAAATGACGTTTCTGATGATCTTGAGTAATCGTTACGACTGGTTGCGTCGGTGAAATATTTGTTAAAGGAGGAAAATTTGGCAATTCCTCATAGCCGAATACTTTCTTGAGGAGTTCAGGTGTGACTGTTAGGGCAAAACGTCCGCACATCGCGTGCTCTACACATGATCCGGAACGAAAAAGTCAGGATGAAGCGGAACTCCAGCCTCCATCGCGTACTTTTCAAAATTGGTCACACCTTCCAACGTTAAAAACGTATCATCAATCAGAAAATTACCCGTAAATGAGGCTGCAGACTTCATGAAGATCGCATAAGCAGCATCCGCCATAATCTGTGTTGAGCGGCTCGCCCGCATCATCTCGTCGCCGCCGAGTAGGTTCTTGATTGCTGCAGTCGCAATCGTCGTTCTTGGCCATAGTGCATTGACCGCAATTTTCTTGTCACGAAGTTCACCTGCGAGCCCAAGTACGATAAGGCTCATCCCGAATTTTGACATTGTGTAAGCAAGATGCGGCGCAAACCATTTCTCCTGCATGTCTAGAGGCGGTGAGAGCGTTAAAATATGCGGGTTTTTCGCATTTTCGAGATAAGGAATCGCATATTTTGAGACCATGAACGTCGCGCGGGCATTGACCTGCTGCATTAAATCAAAGCGCTTCATTTCCGTCTCTGGTGTCCGGGTCAATTGAATTGCCGACGCATTATTAACAACGATATCAATACCTCCAAACCTTTGGGCAGCTTGTTTGATTGCGCTTTTTACCTGTTCTTCATCTCTCACGTCACAGGGAATTGGCAATGCCTTTCCGC